>Ga0080003_1000116_pt1 | contig 57220 bp, 49 predicted proteins | sample JossMetagenome_FD_69206 | JGI IMG/M metagenome (GOLD analysis project Ga0080003, IMG submission 69206) | Hot spring microbial communities from Joseph's Coat, Yellowstone National Park, USA - JC2_E (SPADES assembly) (version 2) | ecosystem: Environmental > Aquatic > Thermal springs > Hot (42-90C)... | reverse complement strand
AGCAACATTTACAGTTGCACCGTTGACTGTGAATGTACCTGAAGATGGACTAGGTTCATAATTCTTATTTACAGTGGCAATAGTGTATGAATAAGTGCCATTGGGTTCATTAAACGATATAGTTGAAGATGTACCAGATAAAGATTGCCCATTGGTCAAGTTAACATACCACGTTGTACCACTAGGCAATCCTGTTTCAGTGAAGGTTACGGTGTAAGTTACTAAAGTGAATGTAATAGCAACACTTACAGTTGCACCATTGACTGTGAATGTACCTGAAGATGGACTAGGTGAATACTCTTTATTCACAGTGGCAATAGTATATGAGTATGTGCCATTAGGCTCAGGGAATGTTATCGTAGTAGAGGTACTAGAGAAAGATTGCCCATTGGTCAAATTAACATACCACTTTGTACCAGTGGGCAATCCTGTTTCAGTAAAGGTTACACCATAAACTTTATTCACAGTTATACTCGCTATATTAGATGTAGCTGTTTGAGATATAGGTTTAGTTGAATCCGTAACAGTAACTTTAAAATTCCATGTGCCAGGAGTAGTACTAGTAGTTGATGTAAACGTATAAGTAGAAGAGGTAGCGCCGGAGATAGCGGTATAACTCGTTGCCCCTGGTGCTTCTTCAAACCATTGGTAAGTATAAGGGGGTGTACCACCAGAAACAGTTGATGTCAAAGTAATTGATTGACCCTGGTCTATTGTTCCTGACGTAGGGGATACAGTTACACTCAATGGGGATGGTGGGGAGGGGGGTCCTACATTAATTACTATAGCAGTTAAATTTGTTAAGTTACCATAGGTATTAGTTTGTTTATTGTAGTTTGCCCCAACAACGTCTAAAGTATATGTTCCAGGAGTAGTAGTTGTAGATGTAAATATAGATAATGTAGATACACCTGCACTTTTATTGTTTGGTGTCGGGTCAACTATGTTTTGGCTAAAACTATAGGTGACTCCAGAAGGGGCACCAGTAACTGAAAGATATACTGAACTATTATACAACGTTGGATAGTTTACATAAATTGTAGATTGTGCAGAATTGCCTGCTACAACCGTTATTTGGTTAGGGTTTGCACTCATCCAAAATTTTAATGCCATGGTGAAATTCCATGCATTAATTGATCCCCACCCTGATCCAAAATCCCATCCTACTTTTGCAGGGTTATGGTAATTTACAGGGTTTGTAGTTACATCATAAAAAGGGGGGCTAGAATATTTTGTATTGTTGGGGCCTAATTGATATATCAAAGGATCTAAAAATCCTAAACCACTTTGTTCTTTATATGCGCCTATCCCTAGGTATGCATCTATTTCTGCTATAATCCCAGCGGTTGTAGGGCATGCTACACTTGTTCCACCTATCTTCCAGAAATAACCATTATAATTCTTTGTATTGGGGTAAGACGCTAGATATATCAATGTATTGTTGGCAATTGCTGATACATCTGCTATGTTCCTATAAGTAGTGCTACCTCCATTGTTAGTTACTGCCTTTATGTTTTGCCATACTGGTATTGAATATACACTGCTAACACCACTCGTTGTACCCCAATGATATTTGTTTGGTCCTTTCCCACTTGTATTGCCATTATCATACCACACAGTCTGGTATGATAAAGGATTTATTGTATTTGTACCAGTCCCATCAATACTTGGCTTGCCATTTAAGCCAATTGTAAGTCCACCTACTGCAATTACACCATATGTATTATATGCAATATCAGCAGGCCAACTTTGTTTAGTGGTATCCCCATTATCCCCAGAAGAAGCTAAAACTGTAACACCACGTGCATTTAGTTGTTGTATGTCGCTATTCAATGTATTATCTGTAGTTTCAGTACCGCCCCATGAATTGCTCACTACTGTTAAGTTATTCAATGATACTGCCATATTATATTCATTGTCTGGAAAACCTGTTTGGCTAGAGGGGGCATATATATTTACTACACTAGCCCCTGGTGCCAATTCCCCTGCCATCTCCAAATCTAACGTATTTTCAAAATTTGCACCAGTTGTATCATTGGCAGCACTATATCCAGGAGGAACTGTTCCAGTATCGCCCCACCCCCACACATGTGCCAATCCACCAGCTTGCTTCTCCCATAACGGCATCGTTTTTTTATAATATTGTGTTACATTTACTGGGTTAAAAGGTGCTACCTCTTTTCCCGCACTATTTTTACCTTCCCATAATATTGTTGCTATTGTCCTTCCATTTGCAAAAATATGTGTAGTTGATGGACTAGCGATTGAAGAATTATTATACAATTCAATGACATCATAAGCTTTTTGTAAATCCGAGGCATACACATAAGGCACATTACCATTGGCTACAAAAAATGGGTTGTTAGCTTTTTTTAGTGACGCAATATCTGTATGATATATAGTAGCATTGGTAGCGCCATCTATCCCCTTTATATAAGCGGCATATTCTTCTGGCAAACTCAATGGCCCTAAAGGCGCATAAAAAATATGCCTAAAATTGGGATTATTTGTTTCAAACAACCCTATTTTTACATTGAATGCCCTTTCAATTGAACTTGCATTGGACAATATAGATATTGATACCCTATCTGGCCATGTATGTTGAATTGAAACCCCATTATTTTTCAAGTAATTTACTAAACTATTGTATATAGCCACACTAGGAGAATAATTTTGTATGAATTGCTGGCTAGTTAAATAATGTTCAAACAACGGTGAATTTGGATTTTGCAAATCAACTAAAAATTGATTTAGTTTATTTTCATTTCTATATTTTAATACGACAGAAACAAATATTTGCGTATTTGGATTAACATAATCAATTTGTTTGGCGCCTACCAAAATAGAAGGGTTATAAGAATTGGGTATTTTTACTAATTTTGTCCCTGTTGTTGAAGATGATGAACCTATAGAAAAAAAATTGCTTGATATTAAAAAAAACATGAACAATAGTGTTATAATATATAAACCATACGTTGATGATGCCCTCCTATTATACTGCCCTCTAAAGAATTTATTTTTACGTCCACTATATAAACTATCTTTATGCATAATATTTCCCGCCTTAACCCCCTTATTATATTATCTGTTTTGATAATATTTAAACATTTTTTATATGCACATTATATTAATGTTGTGCCAATAATAATCTTTGTGATTATGCATATTTTATAAAATATCCAATAAAGGTTACATTATGCAATATGCAATAAATATGGAAAGCATATTTTATGTCGTCAATGACACATTAAGATAGATATCAAGGCAACCTTTCCCTTAACCAGATGTAATAAACACAAATAAATTTAATAAAAGTGTAAATATTAAAATATTAAATAAAAGGTCATATTGCAAATTCATAAGCAATAAAGTTCCGATCTTTATAGCAAAGATGAATTGCTAACAGTTTAGAAATTTATATGGTAATATATGCATGCTTTACACATGCCCAGAAAATTCAAGCCCTATATACCAAATAAAGCGGAATATTGAATATGCCTATCTGAAATAAAAGGTAGTTGATGAAGGAGGAACATCCTATACTCAAAGAGAGAATGATGCTAGTGTACTGAACTAGTTCTAAAAACAACAGCAAAGTTCTAAATGGATAGTGTATTGGATTTGCTGTAAATTCAAAAGATTTGTGCATAAATATTCTAAAATTACAGCAATATTGACACACTATCCTTAAAAAATGCACTACTTGGGCTAACTTCCTATATTAAAAAGATAACTCTGCATCTTATGGTGTCTCATCTTTTGATTAACCTTCAACAGACTCCGAATTTTACCTAAATGATTGAATAGTTGAATATACTCAAAATACGCACTTTCTAGGGTTAAGGAGCAATAATTATTATAACTCCATGGAACTGAAAATAGCTTATAATTCAATAGTTCTATCGATCATAGTAAAGGGGAGACAGGGCTTATGAATAAAATCGGCGTTTGCTAAAACATGAGACACCCTCTTTGCATCTCATAAAATATTATCCATAAACATCAAAACAACAAAAATCCCAAAAACAAAAAATATAAAAGGTTTAAAAATTAAGCCATCTTAACATCTTCATGATACTACTGTCATCATCACGCTAAACCCAGGCGCTGGTGATGTTGGCAAACTAACGCCAGTTGGTATAACTATTATAAACGAAATCAGCAAATCTGAGCTAGTCGCCGTGTTCTTGAAAGTACTGAATGAGAAGGATGAAACGCTTGTATATGATGATGATGATGGTGCCGGTGATGGTGTAACAGCCGCCCCCTTACCTGTAATATTTAACACTTCATAATTGGCTGTTGTAACTCCTTTTCCAAACACACTCAGTGTTGGTAAAAATGCAGCCCATGAAGAACCTTGTGCAATAATAGATGATGACAATGAACTAGCAGTTGCATTTTCAGCCACAACCATGTATATGAAAACATTGTCTGGTTTAGGCATGTTACTCACACCAGATACATTAAATGAAACGGTCCATGTATTAGCGACGGTATATGCACTATTCTGGGTTACATTGATCTGATCTAGCAAATACGTACCATACGAGCCTGTCACTCCTCCCAAGCTTATTGTAATTTGTGTATCCTGACTATTTAGTTTAGCGGTTGAAAAACCAAGTGTATTGGCAGTAGCATAATTTGGACCATTTGTGAATACTACAGGTGACGCCGCTGCATACACACTGCCGTTAATCTGGTAGGTTATGATTACACTTGCTACTACTGTTGCAGGAAGCACAATTGCCAATATGACTGTTGCCAAACTTAACCATTTCTTCTTACCATATCCAAAAATCTTATTATTCATTTTTACACCTCATTTTTATCAAATTTGATAATCTTAAATTATTAAGTGTAACCTCTAATATATAAATGTTTGTAGTTTATATTTTATCTATGATATAATAATATATGCATAAGATATTGGCAATCCACTTATATTTCTATGCACTCATATAACCTTTTTCAGGTAGGTATGTTCTAAGAAAATGTCGATGTATTCTTTTATAATCTCCTTTTCGAACAGATATGCCAATGAGAAATATATTAAAATGCCCAGCCCAACTTCAAATGCCAAAGAGGCATAGCTAGGGTGGAATACTAAAGAGGAGCAATAAACAGCAATGCCCATGACAATTGAAAACAAAATCGGCTTGTATATCCATTTAATTATTTCAACAGGGCTTATTCCCATAAGTTTATCCTCGTAGTAATAATATAGAACAAAATTTACAGAGAAAACAGATATAATGCTAATTTCTATCCCTCCAAGGCCGTAGTGCATAGCCATCAAAGGGGTAACAGTTGAAAAAAGAACTAATACAATTAAATTGATTTTTGTTATTATGTCTGCCCTCCCTATAGATAATATGACTGTATTCAATGGATTGACAAAGATCTGCATGAGTGAGTATATAACCAGAACCCTAAACAAAACCAATATCGGAAGCCATTTATTGGTTCCTCCAGAAAGGACAACCACAATAAAAGGGTATGAAACAGCTATAAGGCCAACCATTGCAGGGACAACAGCATAAGCAACAAGTTTCATAACCTGGTAAAAGCTGCCGTTGATTTTTTTGTAATCCTCCTGGTGTTTAGAATACGTAGGGAAGAGCACACTATGGAGTATCGGTGCTATAACACTTGTTGCGAATAATGCCCATGTAGAGGCAACGTTATAATATCCCAGCCCTATAACCCCCACGAAAACAAGTATGGATATTGTTATGGATAATGTTGAAAAATACCATAAAAGGTTAGATAAAAAGGCATACACTGCAAATTTGAGGTGCTTAACAATCTCTGAAAAATAAAAAGCTAGCTTGAAATCCCATTTGTAAAATGAGCTATAGCCAATGCTTATGCCTACAGAAGAAATGAGCATGCCGAATATAATAGAGTAATATCCAAAATGCATGAATGCCAAAGAAACAGAAACAATCGAATAAAGCAAAGAACCTATTATTTGTATAATGCCTATAAGGTCAAACCTCAATTTTCTAGTCAACATGATGTTGGGGATATAGTTCCATGCAGCGAAAATAAACTGAAACGACAAGATCTGGATAAGTATGAATTGCTTAGGTATTCCTAAAAGGGTTGCTATCCAAGGGGCCGAAAAGAAAATCAATAAAAACATGGAAACAGATATAGCTAGCCTAAGGGTAAATAAACTATATAGCTTTTTATCAGTTAGCTTTTTTATTTGCACACCAGCTGAAAAAAGGCCAAAATCGTTCAAATTGCTCGTAAGGTTTATTACAATCATAATTGTGCCCACAATCCCGAAATCGTAGGGAAAGAGCAGCCGTGCCAAGAATATGCTCGTTATGACATTCGCTAAAATGGTAATGATTTTGACACTTCCCATTATGCCGAGGTTCTTTGCAGTGGATTTAGACATACTCATATGCCATAAAACATATCGTTTTATAACCTTTTGTTATTAATATTTAAAAATTAAAAAAATTATAAAACCTAAAATTTTTTAAAATGCTAGCTATAATCAATATGCTCAAACCTTTTCAAGGGTTAAGGAGTATATGTTTTTGGAGGGTGAATAAGGATGGACCACATGGATTTCCAAAACAGAAAAGCTATAATCCCCTTCAATTGATTTTTTAACTTTATCTAATTGCCCTTTATCTAAAAGGGTATAAAAATGAACTTGTGCCAATTTCCTTGCATGCTTATTGACAAGGGGCAAAAACTGAATTGACATTGTAGGGTTGTTCATAATGTATCTATCCCCAGGTTCTATAAATGGCATTGCTTCATTAGCATCCATAGGAATAGGGTATACAGGAACGTTTATTTTGTTTATTTTCATGTTTTCCATTAAGTATTTTATAGCAACCTGGTTTATGTCTATGGCATAGACCTTTTTCACTTTTTTGAACTTGGCAATCAATATGGTAAAGGGCCCTATGCCTGAAAACATGTCTATAACCACTTCATTGTCCTTTACCTGGTTCAAGACCCTCATGCGCTCCTGGCTTAGCCTAGGGGAAAAATAACATTTGCTAATATCCATTTTAAGGGTTATTCCATTCTCCTTATGCATTGTTTCCCCTGTGTATGCTTCGCCTATAAATTTCAAACTTCTCGTCCGGTATTCCCCTTTAACCCCTTCATCTATGGCAACATGCTTTACAGCATGAACCTTTTCCATAATGCTTTTTTTAATTTCCTCTGCATACTGGTATTGCCCTGCATCGAGTTTTATAATTGCAATGTCCCCCACAACATCAAAGGAATTGGGAATGCCTTTTTTAATTTCCTCTGGAAGGTTAAGAAAATCATGGAATGTGCCTTTATATTTTGGGGTTTGGGGCACATCAAAAAAAAGGGTTTCGAAGCTTTCAAAAGATTCCTTGACAGGAAAATAAACATATTCAACGTCCTTTTTTACAGGATAAGGTTCAAGCAATCCATTGCCTTTGATCTTAGCCAATACATTATTGGCTTGCATTTTAGGAACCTTGATGTACAAAACATGCATTGCAATAACCATTATTTTTATGATATATTACTTTTTCATCTCTTTTTTCTTAGAAGGGCAATCAGGGTTGATGCATGTTTCCCATGATGAACCAGTCCCTTTAATGATCTTGATCATAGGCGCCCCGCATACAGGGCAAGGATTCCCTGTAAATTTTATTGAATTGTTCTGGGGAAGTGGATATGCAACCTTGCAATTGGGGTAGGCACTGCAACCCACAAATTTTTTCCCTTTAGAGGAATGCCTAACCACAAGGTCATTTCCGCACGAAGGGCATTTGCCCACAATAGCTATCTTCATTTTGCTGTTTTCGCATGAATTGTTTAGGCATAGCAATTGAGCTTTTTTATCAATGTAAATAGCTATCATAGCGCTTCCGCACAATTCACATTTTTCCTCACTAGGCTTTATAGTCCCTGTTTGAGGCAAGGAATGGGTGTACTTGCATTGTGGATAATTGGAGCATGCAAGGAACCTCTGCTTTTTGTTGCTGTAACGAATAACAAGTTCACCTTTGCACAAAGGGCACAGCCCCAAATGGTGTTGTGTAGTCAAAGCGCTGTTGAGGTCATTGGCAATATCATTTTTGTTTTGAATAAGTACTCTTAATATTGTTTGCAAATCTTTCCTTGACTCTGATATTACCTCTTGCATATCTTTTCCCTTTTCCTCTATTTTGTTCATTTCCTCTTCCAGATGGGCAGTCATGTCAGGCAATGTTACTATCGTTGCATGCTTTTCCAAGGAATCTATAACCGCAATGCCTGTCAAGCTTGGAATCATTTTAGGGTATTCAATATACTTGCGTTCAAACAGTTTGTCAATTATTTCATGCCGGGTACTTTTAGTTCCTAACCCCAATTTTTCCATTTCAGTTATGAGTGAAGCCTGGGTATACATAGGAGGTGGTTTAGTCATTTCCTTCCTCATATTGTATCCAACAATTTCAACAACCTCCCCTTGTTCTAAAATGGGTATGTCATTCTTTTTCATAGGATAATATGTATATATTTCATACCATCCTGGTTCTATGGTATCGAATTTTCTGAAGTTGAATGGTTCTGATTTAACTTCAATGGTAATTTCTCCTTTCTTGATTTTGGCAGGCTTGTATAAAGTTGCCAAAAACCTCCTCATGACAAGTTCATAAACCTTCCAGGCATCAGGGGATACCTCCTTTTTGGTGCATTTATCAACAGGATATATCGGTGGATGGTCCGTTGCATGCACTTTTCCCCTTGTTGGAGATATAACTGAAAGTTCTTTGACAAGCCTAATTTCTTTTTCAAAATATGTACTTTCTATTTTATTAAGCAAATTCCTGAAATTGATTTTAGGGTAAACTGTATTGTCTGTACGAGGATAACTGATGTACCCAGAGGTATAAAGGGACTCAGCTATTTTCATTGCTTTTCCTGCTGAAAAGCCAATCCTCGTTGCATCAACGAGGAATGCAGTAGTATTGAAAGGTGGGGGTGGATATTCTAGGTATTCTTCGTAATGGGAATCTTTTACAATCCCTTTTTTTGCATTAGATATCGCATCAATAATCCTCTTGGATTCTTCTTCTTTTTTGAAGGGTGCATTGGCATGGGTTGCTGTATAAACCTTGCCCCCATGCTTGAAATTTATGTCAATGTACCACAAAGGTTCAGGTACAAAATTTTGTATGAGCTTGTATCTGTTAACAACCAACGCCAATGTAGGCCCCTGGACCCTCCCTATGGATAGAATGCCTTTGCTATTCCTATGCGTTATCAAAGATAAATACCTAGTAAGGGTTGCACCCCAAACAAGGTCCACAACCTGCCTGGTTTCTGCAGCATTAGCCAAATTCCAATTTATGCCTATAAGGTTGGAAAAGGAGGCTATTACCTCTTCATGTGCCAAAGAACTGAACTTGGCACGCTTTATCTCTGCCTTGTTTTTAATAAATGGCAAAACCTCGGTGCCTATAAGCTCTCCTTCCCTATCATAGTCGGTTGCAATAATGACATAGTCTGATGAACTCCCAATATTAGAAATAAGGGTTTTAAGCATGGAATCCTCAAACTTCTTTATGATCTCTGCATGGACAAGTTCTATGAGCTTGTCCAACTCCCATTTATGATGCTTCTCCTCAAAATCTATTTTGATCACATGGCCGTGAAGGCCCACTACCGTGTAAAAATTGCCCTTTTCAAAAGTGAAATAAGAAATTTTGCCATGCTTTTCCCGTTTGAAAGAGCCATTGGATAGTATTGTGCTTATTTTTAGGGCAACATCATATTTTTCTGTTATAATTAATATTTTTTTGCCTTTCAAACCGAAAATATTAGTTACACTTTCATTTTCCTTCATGTTATTCCTAAATTGCCATTTTTCCAAAGCAGCAATAGATTATGAATACCCTTATTTGGTTTAAAAAACTTTCTAGGTTAAGCTACTTAACCAAGGTATCGCATCGGTGATAAACGAAGGCCCGTGGTGGGCCAAAAAATCATATTTGCCCGGGGTAATGAATATGGCATTGCCCTTGTACGCTTTTGTGCCATCCAATCCACGCTTAGCAAATAACTCTCTAACCTCTTCCTGTCCAGGTTCTTTCCCCCATAAATGTTCATATATTATTATATCTGGATCTTGCTCCCTTACATATTGGTAATCTGGTGTTATCCAGCTTAAAGGCTCGTTTCCATAAATGTTTTGAAAGCCAACAAAGTTCAGGGCATTGGTAATATAGCTAAAAGCCCCGAAGGCAACAGGCCCACCCAAAGTAAGTTCTACATAAACCTTCTTTTTGGTTTGTTTGCAACAATATTTTTCTAAAATTTTAAGCAGCCCTTTTTCTATTTCTATGGCCTTATCCTGTCGTTGTATAACAAGGGAAACAGAATGGATTAAATCAATGATGCCATATACCGACAAAGGCAATGGCAAAGGAAAAATGAGATATGGGCTATATCCTTCAAGAAACTTACGCTGGTACCCAGTTATAGTAAATATCAAATCAGGCTTCAAATCTTTTAATAAATCCATTTTTATATGGCTATAATTCCCTACCACAGGTATGCCCTTAGTTTCAGGGGGCCTTTTGCAAAAGGAAGAAACTCCCACTAGAGCTTTGCCATACCCTAAAGCAAAAAGGATTTCAGTAATAGAAGGGGATAATGAAACGATCCTTTGTGGAGGGTTGTCAAGTTCGAAAGCCCTGCCTAATATTTCGTTATATATTTTGTAAATATTGAATCACCAAAATGTAAATACAAACACAAAGCATGAATTTTTCTGCAAATTTTTCATTTCAAAATATAAAATAGGTTTAAACCAAGGCAGGGTAGCTAATTTCCGCCCCTCGTTTTTTGCTGTCATAGTCGGAATCTATTCCAGTTAGCAATCCGAAGATCTTTATTCCCCCTTTGAATTCTGAATCAGTCCTTAATCCGATGTGTATTTCTGGTGGATATGGGTCTGAAGTGTCAAAGAATTCTTGGTAAACAATATTCCTCAGCTTGTTCACTTCCTCCATGCTAACGTCATTGCCTATCGTTATTTGGACCAAAGCTCCCTTGGCTGTTATTGTACTCGGATCCATGTAAGAATACTTAGTTGCTTCACTAACAACCCTTTCTAAGACTTCCCTTGACCCTTCCCCCTTGATCACAATGGATTTGCCATCTATATTGGAAACGGCTTTTAAATCATTAACTGAAATTTGTATGTCTGAGGGAGTGGAAAAAGTTTCAATGAAATCGTTGATAGTGCTCTGGATCTTGGTCAAGATGATCATGTTCATGTCCCTAAGGGTTAAGCTTGAATGGTACAATGACATTTTCAGCATATCCTGTTCTAATACAATTTTGCTGTATCTGTGCACCAAATCCAATTGCTTTTTAGGAAGCTCCCTTATATTGAAGTCCAATGGCTTTACCACAACAGGTATAACTACAGCCCTTGAATCTTTGCCAACCTTCAGAAGTTCCTCCACCAAATGCGTTTCTGTCAATGTCCCACCAAGGTACATAACCAAAAAGATGATATCTACATTGCTTGTTATATCTGCAAAGTTCCTTTTTATAGCCCCTGAATCCAACAAAGCATTGAACTTTTCATTGCTTATCTCTACCCTGCCATCTATATTTGCATAATCCAAAGATTTTGCGCCTATTTCATAATCGAGGATTATCTTCTTATCCAGATTGTTAAAAGGCTCTATTTGCGGATCCCTGTTTATGCCTATCCTCTTTATATATTTTATATCCACCGAAAAACCCCCTTTGGATGGCTTGATAATGTAATGGTTACCCCTGTCAACTATAGATATGCCCTCATCTGCCACTTCTACATTAGAATTGGTTCCAAGATAATATCCATTCTTTTTGAAAATTTTGTATAAATCTTGTGTAACCATGCCATTGTTTATGTAATCCCTTACATTTCCATCAACTGAAAACAACCTCCTAGTTGTGTCTGGAAGCCCTATTGAATTTACCACTTTGCAACCTTCCATGCCCAAACCAATCAAATTGATTCTGGGTGTGTAGTTGCCAATATCATTTTCATTTTTATTATCCCATATCATTTTATCCCATCCCCATATCCCTTAACGAGTTGATTTTTTTTTAATATGTTCAATTTAGTCCATGTTAAAACTATCTCTTTTCTTCTGAAACCACCTCCTTATGGCCTTCCATCTTTTCCTTCAGCTTTTCACTGACCGCAAATTGAATAAAACTGTCTATGCTGTTATATTCTCCCTCTTTTTTAAGCTTCTCAATCTCTTCGTAACGTTTTCTAGGTATATTGATGGTAAGCCTTACTACACCCTCCTCTTCCTTGGCGCCCTCTATTAAATTTTCTATAGCTGTCCTAATAGCATCAGACATTGTCCTAAATTGTACCTTTCCCTCTTTGTTAGGGACCCCAACGAGTTTATTTAAATTATCCAATAAATATGCAGGAATACGTATAGTTACACGGTTATCAGGCTTGGCAACCTCTTTGCTATCCTCACTCGTTTTTTGAGTTTCACCATTGTTTTCATCTGTCATAAACACTTACCTCAAACCAAATGTTATTATATTATAAATGCTAAGTGGTATTATTTAAAACTTTCATACAAAATTATGACAAAAATGGCTTTACATGCCAACATTCTATGACATTGCAATGTTTAAACAAGGCAAAGATTAGACAATTGTAGAACTCTATCCTACATAAGCATGACAAACAACATTGGAATTAAAAGTAATCATAAAAGGTTAAGAGGGTATGTCCTTTATTCCACCCTGGGTTATCATGTAAGCACATTCGTCTTCTGGCAAATCGGGGGAATCTGTAAGCTTTGCAATCCTTTTGTCACCCTTTCCTTTCCTCAAATACACAATATAAGTTGCACTATGTGATACTATGTTTCCCCCTATGGGCTTGGTCAATTCCCCTCCCCCGAAAAGCACGTCAGGCCTTGCAGTAACTTGATTAGTGCATACGATAGCAGCATTGAACACATCTGCAAAGCGCAGAAGGTCGTGCATATGCCTGTTGAGTTGTTGTTGCCTATCTGCAAGCATTCCCCTCCCTACATACTCTGACCTAAAATAAGCGGTCAATGAATCAACAACAAGCAGTTTTATAGGGTGATTCTTTGCAATTTCTTTGGCTTTTTCTATCAAAAGCATTTGGTAATTGGAATTATATGCCCTTGCATAATGGATCTTGTTCATAACCTTTTCAGGGTCAAGTTTGAGTTGCTCCGCCATATCATGTATCCTCTCAGGCCTGAAGGTATTTTCTGTATCAATGAATATTGCCTCCCCTTCTAATCCTCCCTGGTCTTTGGGCAACTGCACATTTACACAAAGCTGGTGGCTAATCTGAGTTTTTCCTGTCCCGAATTCTCCATAAAATTCAGTTATTGCACCTGTTTGCACACCCCCTCCCAAAAGGCCATCTAGGGCAGAGCTTCCTGTAGAAATCCGTTCTAGTTTTTTTCTCTGTTCGTAAACTTCTTTGGCAGAAACAAAGCTTCCTATTTCTGCAAGGTCTTTGGCAGCGGCTATAATCCTTGCAGCAACCTGCACACCCACCTCCGCTATGGTAGAAAGTTCCTGGGGTGTAGCAGTAGCTATTTCCATAATATCAGTATATCCAGCTTCCCTCAATTTTTCTGCAATGCTTGGGCCTACACCTGGCAAATCCTCTAAATCTTTTTCAACCATATTATTCACATCTCTCCCATTTTCTTTTAGGCTAAAATATTTTTCTACATTAATGGGCATTAGGGCATACTAAAATCAGAGACAAATTTATTAATTTCATTTAAATATTGTATTTGTTTTGTGATAAAAGTGGTTGTTATGGATCAAGAGGATAATGGGCAATTGCCAGCATGGCCTCCTTTGCCAGTTGAACTAACAGAAAAGGAATCCAAAAAAGAAGGGGAAGACTTCGAAAAGAAGTATTATTATTTATTGGCAGAGTTCAACAACTACAGGAAACGCATTGACAAAGAAAAAGAAGAAAGCAATTTGCAGGGAATGATCAGGGCTATCTCAAGCCTTATTCCCATTATTGAATCCCTTGAAATGGCTTTTGAAGACCTATCTAATATCCTTCCAGAAGATAGAAAAAAAGGATTGGCAATGGTCATTGCAAGCATGCAGAAAGCCTTTTCTGAACTTGGCATAGAGGTTATCAATCCATTAAACGAGCCTTATGACCCTATGTATGAGGAAGTAATTATGGAACAACCAGTAGAGGACAAATCCAAATTGAACAAGGTAGTTGCTGTTGTAAGGAAAGGGTACAAAGTAAAGGGGAAAATGCTCAAAGCAGCCCAAGTGGTTATAGGCACAGAAAAAAAGCAATGATTTTAAACCAGCACTTACATATATTTCTTCAATTCCTCTTTTCCCCTTTTAGCATTTTCTATTGCTGATGCGAACCTATTATGTTCTATATCCTTCTCTGCCTCTTCTAAAGATTGTTTAGCTTTTTCATATCCTGGGTTATTTGTGCTAACTTCAAGGATGCTTCTAAGCCATAAAACTTGGTTGTGCGCCTCATCACTTTTTGGGATTACAGGTTCAGCCCTTTTTTTGTTTCGGCTTTTCAGAATTTGGAAGGCAAAATAAATGAACACAAAAATTATAACCGCAACCGAAATTATTATAACCTCATCCATTGTTTTTCCCCTCCAGAACCTTTATTATATACTCTGTACGTTCAACCGATGATTTAACATACTTATCAATGTTGAAAATTTGGCTTTTCTGGTTTTCTGTTATTTTTCCTATACTTACAAGATATTCACTGAACTTCATTCCTTTTTTTTGTGCCTCAAAATAAGCATTCCTTACAAATTCATGTGCTTCCGCCCTTTTCATTCCTGCATCTGTAAGGAAAATCATTGCATTTTCAGCCAATGTAGATTCCACAAACCTTTCCAAATTGCTGTTCAATGCGCTTTCATTTATGTTTAGGCCTTTAAAAAGATATATGGATTGGGTAATAAGATGGTCCAGCAATATTATTGAATAAGGCAAGGTGAACCGCTCATTGGCTGAATTGGATAGGTCCCTTTCATGCCATAAAGGTATATTTTCGAAAGAGGGGACAAGGAACCCCCTGATAAACCTTGCAATGGAACATATATTCTCTGATACTATAGGGTTCCTTTTCTGGGCCATTGTAGAGCTACCTATCTGATGTTCAGAAAAAGGTTCTTGGAATTCATTGATCTCTGTTTGCTGCAACAATCTAACTTCAACAGCAAACTTTTCAAGTGTAGTGGAAATCAAGGCTAAAAGGGCAATGAACTCGGCATACCTATCCCTACCAACAAGTTGAGTTGGCCCAAGTTCAGGGGAAATCCCTAGGTATTCCATAACCTTTTTTTCCAACTCAATGCTGTATCCTTGCCAGACAGCTCCACTGCCAACAGCTCCAGACATTTTGCCTACTATGATCCTAGGCTTTATTTCTTTGAGCCTTTGCATATGGCGAACTATTTCTGCAGAGAAAACAGCGAATTTCAAGCCTGCTGTTATAGGCACAGCTGCCTGCCCATGTGTCCGGCCAAGCATAGGCAAATGCATGTATTTTTTAGCCAGAGAAATCAAAATGTTTTTTAATTCTTCTAGCCCATTTTCCAAATAAGGAAGGGAATCCTTTATTTGAAGTGCCTGCGCAGAATCTATAATGTCATTGGAAGTTGCTCCGTAATGTACATACTGGCCATAATCCCCGCATTGCTCAGACAAAGCCCTAACCAATGCAGTAATGTCATGTTTAGTAACCTTTTCAATTTCATTTACCCTCGATAATTTAACATATTTGGTAGAAGCTTTGGTGTTTATTTCAACAGCGGCATTTTTAGGTATAATCCCAAGATCACCCAATGACAATGCCAAAGCCCCTTCTACCTTAAGCATGTAATTGAGCTTTTCTTCTGCGTCAAAAATTTTTTTGAGCTCTTCCCTGCCATAACGATAATCAATAGGGCTTACGATCATAATAGGTTATTGAACTATTATTATATAAAAAAATCGTTTACGCTTTCATAACGCTCCATGCCATAGGCATGTTATTGCCAACATAAAGTTCGTTTTCATACAAAAACAGCACTCCTACAGATACATCCTCTGGAAATGCTTTTATTTCTTCTTCAACCACTTTTTTTGGGTTCATTTTCAGCATTACCGTTTTATCGTAAATGGATTTCGCAAGTACATGTTTTATTATATATTCCCCTATCCCTGTAGATACTATCGCGCCCTTCTTATCTGCGTATATCCCACACCCAAAAAGAGGGGTATCTCCAACACGCCCCTTAAGCATCAATGAAACTCCACCGGTTGAAGTTGCAGCGGCATAAACGTTGTTATCATCTACTGCTACACATCCTACTGTGTCCAAGAAATCTTTAAGGTAATTGTACTTTCCATCCCTTTTCGCTTTGCTAACTGCAGCTTCCATTCTTTTTTGGGCTTCTATTGTGAACAAATCTACAACAGGAAAGTTGTTCTTTCTTGCAAATTGCATAGCACCAGAACCAACAAGCAATACATGAGGTGTTTTCTTAGCCACTTCTAGGGCAACCTTAACAGGGTTCTGGACATGTTGAATTGCAGCAACACCTGCATACAATCCATTAGAGTTAGCCACAGCAGCATCCATTTCAATGCTTCCATCTACTTTCATATTGGAACCATATCCTGCATTGAAATGAGGGTCATCTTCCATTGCAGCAACTACTTCCACTACAGCTTGGGTACTAGTGCCCCCTTTTTTAAGCAAATTAAATCCTTTTTTCAGGGCTTTTTCAAGGTATTCCCTATTAGTATCCTTCCCTACTCCTCCATGGGCTGCGATCAACATACAAAATCACTTTATAAGAGAATACAAATCAGCTTTTTTATGGCTGTTTAACACTTCAGAAATTGCAGTCAACCCAATTGAAATATCCTTCCAATCAACAATGCCCATATGGCCTATCCTAAAAATAACCCCTTTCAATGGTTCTTGCCCTCCAGATACCACAATATTATACTTTTTCAGCAACTCCTCCCTGAATTTTTTGTCATCAACCCCTTTGGGGTATCTTATAGCGGTAACGGTATTAGAGGCAAAATCCTTTGGTGGATAAAGCTCAAGGCCCATTTCATAAACGGCATTCCTCACTTTTTCAGCTATTTTAGCAGTGTTTTTTATCCTGTTCTCCAATCCCTCCTCTTTGATCATTCTCAACGCTTCTCTTACAGCCAAAAACATATGCGTTGCTGGAGTCCACGGCGTTTCCTGTTTTTCAAGGCTTTTCAAATGCTTTTTGAGCCCTAAATACATTACCCTGTCTTGAAGGCGCTCTTCAGCCCTGGGTGAAACGGCAACGGCAACAACACCTGGTGGTGCGGCAAGGCATTTTTGTGAACCAGTAACTAAAAGGTCTATTCCTAGTTCATCGGTCTTTACCTCTATTCCACCAACTGAGGTTATTCCATCGACGATAGTATAGCAAGAATATTTCTTAGCTAATTTCATTAGTTCATTGAGTTGGTTTGTTATTCCACAACTTGTTTCGTTATGGCAAAAAGTCAAAACATTTATGTTATTATCTGTTATAAGCTTTTCAACCTTATCTAAATCAAATGGCTTGCCCCATTCCAGTTTTTCTTTGAAGACGTGCTTGGAATACATTTCGCTAACTTCCCCTAACCGCTCCCCAAATTTACCGTTAGACAAGGATAAAACCTTATCTTCTTCCCTTACCAAAGAAGAAACGCTTGCTTCAATGCCTGCTGTACCAGAGCCAGTGAGGATAGCAACCTTGTTATTTGTCTGGAATAAGTATTTAAAAAGCTCTTCTGTTTCATTAATAACTTCTTTAAAATATTCCCCCCTGTGGTTAAGCGCTGGAACGTTCATTGCGTTGATAACCCTAGGGTGCATTTTTACAGGACCTGCCAAAAGAAAAGTGCTTGTTTGATAGTCAAACATTTTATATCACCATATATAATTTATATAAGAGTATCTCTTTACGTGTATAAAAACTATTTTGAGAAATTTTCATTGAGGGGTTTTAATGTTTGAGGTTGTAAAAAAGGCAGGGTTGTCTAGGATCGCAAAATTGTCAATAGAAGAAAAGGAAATGGAAACCCCTGCTTTACTGCCTGTATTGCATCCTGCCAATGTAGACGAAGATATAAGGAATGCTATAAAAAGCCTCAATGTGAAAGGAATAATTACCAACAGCTACATAATGTATAAGAACCCCTCCCTCAGGGAATCCTTCATCGAAAAAGGAATCCATAGGGCAATAGGGTACGATGGCATTATAATGACTGATTCTGGTGCATTCCAGAAATACGTTTATGGAAACATAGACGTCAACGATACAGAAATATTCCAATTCCAGCTAGATATAGGGGTGGATTTACCAACAGTTCTAGATGAGTTTTCAGAACCAACAGATTCCTATGAAACTATAATGCAAAAAATTTCAATAACCGAAGAAAGAACCAAAAAAGCCAAAGAACTCGCTAAAGGCAAGTTAGTGGTTGCTCCCATACAAGGGGGGCTTTTTTACGATCTCAGGAAAAGCCATGCAGCAAAGCAGTCCCAATACGGGGATTATATGGCAATCGGGGGAGTAGTCCCTTTAATGGAAAATTATAAATTCTACGAACTTGCAAATGTTATATTGTCATCGAAGGAAGGCCTAAACCCTGCAAAACCTGTCCATCTGTTTGGTGGAGGCCATCCGATGATGTTTTCTCTAGCTGTTTATTTAGGCATTGACCTATTTGATTCCTCCTCTTATATCAAATATGCAAAGGCTCACAGAATGATGTTTCCAGAGGGGACCTTTATGCTAGAAAGCATGGAATACAATCCTTGCCAATGCCCAGCTTGTTCAGCCATGCCCTTAAAGGTTCTGAAAAAGCAGAGTGAAGAGGCAATAGTAAAAACTTTGTCACTGCACAATCTTTATGCAAGCATTGGGGAAATTGAGCTAATCAAGCAATGCATAAAGGATGGCACTTTATGGGATCTAGTTGAGCAAAGGGTGCATGCACACCCTAATATGATGGGCTTTTACAAAGCGTTGAAAAAACATATGCCCATATTGGAATACAACGAGCCTCTTGACAACGATTCACTAAGATTATATGGCATGGAATCGTTGATGCATCCTGTAATTTACAGAAACAGAAAAAAAATATTGGAAAGGGTGGATATACGCTTTGGTGGAGGTACAACGCCTTATAAGCCCAGCCCAAGATGGGATGTAAAGGAAAACATAGACCTTGTCAAAACGCCGATAGGCATCATACCCAATACTCTCAAATGGACCTATCCATACAATTCGATAATCTTTACAGAAAACCCGATTTTCGATGATATCCATCCTTTAGACAAAATGGTAGAGCTCATGGCGGAAGAAAAAATATCTGGAAAAAGCTGGGAAATTGCAAGATGCTCAGACATACTCGATTTTCAGTTTGGGAAAGGTGCAAATAAGTTATTGGAAGGAAACATTGAATTTGTTTACTCCAAAAATACTGGAAGGCTAAGAATGGTTAAAAAGGATGGAAAGCATATACTTTCATTAAGGAATTCTGGTTATTTTAGTTTGAAGATAGAGGGTGCCATTTTGCTCAATGCCATAATGCCTGAAAACGGTTACACTGTAGTAATATCTGATGATGCAGTTCCATTCGTTTCCGAGGGAAAGAATGTGTTTTCCAAATTTGTATTGAAGGCAAGTGAAAGCATAAGGCCAAATGATGAAGTTATAATACTAAACCAAGAAAAAAAAGTAATAGCGTGTGGAATAGCAAAAATAACCCCTCTAGAAATGAGATCTTTTAAAAAAGGAATCGCTGTTGAAGTAAAAGAAAGCATAAATTAACCAGAAACTTTCCAATTTCAAATGCCATTTACATACATACTTTATTAAAATGTAGCAACTATAAAAACAAAACTTTTTAAAAAGTTTAAAAATAATAAAAAGCTCTTGAAAAAGTTGCATATGTGTCCTGTGAAACTGTCCATCGCACAAACTACTCAACATACTCTCGATTGTTAGTAATGGTGGACTAAAAAGGTCGCCGAGGCTTCCCTCTTACATCCCCATCCTATCAAACTCTTCATTTAAGAGTAATCTTATATGGATACCTCTTTTTGAGGCTGGCTTCGATCTTAGATGCTCTCAGATCTTATCCATTAGAGCGTGGCTACTCTGCTATGCCTTGCTAGACAACAGATAAACTAGTGGCTCCGGTTCCCAGTTCCTCTCGTACTTTGGGAACCTTCCCCTCAGGTATCCTCGCACTTCCACCAAAAAGCAACACAACTGTCTCACGACGTTGTGAACCCAGCTCACGATCCCTTTTAATGGGCGAACAACCCCACCCTTGGCAGCGACTGCACCACCAGGATAGGAAGAACCGACATCGAAGTAGCAAGCCTCCAGGTCGATATGAACTCTTGCTGGAGACGACTCAGTTATCCCCAGGGTAACTTCTCTCTTATCAATGACCCTCATAAATAAGGTTCATTGGTTCGTTAGGCCCTACTTTCGTATCACGAATACTCGTTAAGCATATTCGCGTCAAGCTAGCTTTTGCCCTTACACTCTACAGTAGATTCCTGACCTACTTGAGCTAACCTTTGGGGGCCCTTGTTATATTTTGGAGGGCGTGGCGCCCCACCCAAACTGCCTACCTATAGGTGTCCCTCTTACGAGGTAAACGGCACAACTTCAGAAGGGCGGTGTTTCATCGTCGACTCGGAACACGTCTAGCGGCGTGCCCTGGTAACGTCTCCCGCCTACCCTACACATCTAAAGTCGCGTCATAGCCACAGGCTGCAGTAAAGCTCCATGGGGTCTTCGCTTTCAGGTGGAAGATACTGGACTGTTCGTCAGTAAGTCAGTTTCGCCGGTCTCCAGGCAGGGACAGTAGAACTCTCGTTGGTCCTTCATGCAAGTCGCCAATTAAGCGACAAGGTATTACGCTACCTTAAGAGGGTCATAGTTACCCCCGCCGTTTATCGGTCCTTCGATCCCTTGAAAGGGAGATTCAGATACCGACACTGGGCAGGATTCAGTGGTTATACATAACCTTTTCGATCTAGCAACCACCTATGTTTTGGTTAAACAGTCGGAGTTCCCTTGCAATTGCAACCAGAGATCTTCACCTCTGGCACCCCTTATTCCGAAGTTACGGGGCTAATTTGCCGAATTCCCTTGCCTAAATTTACGCCGGCTCGTCTTGGGCTTCTCACCCAGGGGCACCTGTGTCAGTTCTAGGTACGATCGTAAGATGCTTCAGAAGCCTTTTTAATAACACCTAGAAATCGCAGAAAACCTCCAAACGGAGATCCCATCACACCTTAGAAAAGATCTCGTGATTACCACACTCCCTTTTCCCTCAATGCTTAGATAGGCTAGTATACCTACTTCTGCTATCTAGATGTAAAACTTCTGAACTTTAACCTTACGGTGCAGGAATATTAACCTGCTTTCCATTTTCGCTAGCTCCGATTAAGGGCTAACTTAGGATCGACTTACCCTCGATTGATGAACATTGTCGAGGAACCCTTGCCCTTTCGACGGACAGGATTCTCACCTGTCTTTGCTGCTACTCCTCCCAGGATTTTTATTAGAAGCACGGTCCATAGGAACTTACGCCCCTACTTCTACCCATGCTCTACACCTCCCTACCAAATTACCCTTACGGGTATTCTGAAATATCGGTAGTTGGCTTGAGCCCCGTCCATTTTCAGTACTTAAACACTAGACTGGTGAGCTGTTACGCACTCTTTAAAGGATGGCTGCTTCTGAGCCTACCTTCCAGCTGTATTAGCATTTAAATTCCTTTCAAATAGCACTTAGCCAACTTTTAGGGACCTTAATTTCAGGCTGGGTTGCATTCCCTTACGCATTACGGGCTTACCCCTGTAACGCTCACCCCCGGCTTCTACGAAGATCTCCACTTCGGAGTTTGACAAGATGCCGATCCCTTTCGGGACCTAAGCACCAAATCAGTATCTCTACATAGAAATCCTTCTCCACCGAGACCTACCTGCGAGTAGTATCGGGAGGAACCAGCCATTCCCCGACTAGATTGGCCTTTCACCCCTAAACGTAAGTCATCCGAGCGATTTGCACATCAGCACCGGTTCGATCCTCCACCTACCATAAGGTAGGCTTCAATCTACTTACGATTAGATCGTCAGGCTTCGGGTTTCACACCATTGACTACGGACGAGCCCATCCTGGATCTCCTCCTTGCGGAGTGCATCCAAATTGGTTTCCCTGCGGCTTCTCATTTTTTAATGATTAACCTCGCCAATGATCAGAACTCCCTGGCCCGTTTTTCAGCACGGACGAATAAAACGCTGAGCCTGCTCCCCCTTGCGGGGGAAATAGCTCTTTCGCGCCTTATCGGTTTTATGGCCACCTGGTTTCAAGCTCTTTTCACCTCTCCACAGAGATGCTTTTCAGTTTTCGGTCACCCTACTATTACACTATCGGACTCAGAACATATTTAGGGTTAGAGGTTTATGCCCCCCGTATTCCCACGTGATTTCCAACACATGGTACTCAGGATACCCCGAATCATCCTGTTCTCCTTTCTTCTACAGGGCTATCACCTTCTATGGCATAGCTTTCCATCTACCTTCGAATCTAGAGAATAGGATGTACCAGGGTCCAAACTCCACATCTCCTCTGCTTTACAGCAAAGGATTCGGTTTACCCTATACCGCTTTCGATCGCCTTTACTAACGGTATCTCGATTGATTTCTTTTCCTTCCCCTAATAGAATGCTTTACTTCGGGGAGTTCCCCAACAGAGCAAAAGCCCTGTTTATCTTGCGATAGGATTCCCATTCGGAAATCAATGGTTCTCAGGCTCCATGCGCCTCCCCATTGCTTATCGCAGCTTGGTACGTCCTTCATCGGTGTCTGAGCCTAGCTATTCCCCAAGTGGCTTGGAGTAAGAGCAGCTTGCACGACGAACATTAGTCCAGAACACATATGATCGGCATTCATAAACCATTAGGTTTCATGCCCTTCCTCGCAAAGACATCTCTGCGAGTGCATATTCAAGAGCAAAAAGAAATAATGCCCATTTAATATTTATACCTTATCATTAAGAATGAAATTAAAAAGGAAATTAACGAGTGGTTGGCATTATTGAAAGTTGAGATTTATGGGGTAATAATAGCAATACTTAAATTCTACAAGCTAATCAACAATAAATTGGCATTAACAAAGGCCTGAAAATTAACAATATGCATAAAACCAGTTAAAACAAAAGGCCAGACATTGTAAATTATTTCAATTTTAATAACTATGCTTTTGCGTTTTTGAAAAAATCCTATTTTCTACTTTACTTCAGTTTACAAAGGTGATAACAATTTGATGTTAATCCATTAATAGATGGATCCAGATAATCTCCCGTTTTCAAAGGGGCTGAAAATATACCTTCAAATGTAATGAATGTAAGTAATTTCTAGATACATTGCACGTTTAAATGGTATAAAAACCTCAATTAAGCAGTAATTAAAAATGTGTAAAATTACCACTTATGGGCAAGAAAGCTATGACCTTTAGAGAAGGGCATTCCATAATATAGTCAAAAATTCCAATAACTATTTATACTTCTAATGTAATATGGTATTAACTATGAAAGCCAATGAGGTATTAAATCTATTACGTATTACAAGAAAAACACTTCATGTATATGCATCAACAGGAAAGATAAGATATACAGTTATGCCAAATGGTTATTATGATTATAACGATGAAGATGTTTATAAATTATTAAACAGGGATGTTAAGAGAAAAACCGTCATCTATGCAAGAGTATCCACAAACGAACAGGAAAATGATTTAAATAATCAAATAGAGCAGTTAAAGCAGTGGTGTTTCATGAATGGATATACAATCAATGCAATATACTCAGATATTGCATCTGGAATATCCTTTGAAAATAGGAAGGGGTTTTTTGAGATGCTTGATGAAATTCTAAACTACAGGGTAGAAAAGGTAGTAATAACATATAAAGATAGATTAAGCAGGGTTGGTTTTGAATTATTCAAAAATCTTTTCCAGAGATTTGGAACAGAGATTGTTGTGATATCAGAGGTTGGAGATGCTAAGCTTGACAGTGAAGAAGTATTTGAAGAGATCGTTTCGATGCTCCATTTTTACTCAATGAAACTGTACTCAAAGAGAAGAAATCATTCTATTGAGGTAAGTTATGAAAGTTAAAAGGACAGAACAGATTTACATCGGTGAGAATGAAACAATCTCAAAACTATGCCATATTTCAAAGAATTTATACAATCAAACTAATTATGTATTGAAACAACAATTTTTAAAAAAAGGAAAAATTATCATCATATAATGATTTAGTAAAATTATTTCAAACCCCATCTGAAAATAATGAAGAGGATAATTATCAGAAACTTCCTGCTCAAACAGCACAATGGACAATTAAGAAGGTGAAACAGGCATGGAACTCATTTTTCAAGGCCTTAAGGGCATGGAAAAAACATCCTGAAAGTTTCATGGGGAAACCAGGGCTACCAAAATATAAGGCAAAAAATGGTGAATATATGTTAATATTTACGAACCAGCAATGCAAAATAGATAACAAGGTTTTAAAATTTCCAAAAATAATGGATTTGGAGGTGAAAACAAGGCTTGAGAATGTAAATTTGAGAGAGGTAAGGATAATACCACAGGGCATGGGGTATTTAATAGAGATCATATATGAAAAAGAGGTAGAAAACATCAAAAGAACAAAAGAAGAAAGGATCATGGGAATAGACATAGGTGTTAGGAACATCGTAACTATAGGAGATAGCATCTCTAAAGAGGGGATTGCAGTCAAGGGAGGTGTTCTCACATCAATAAACCAGTTTTTCAATAAGGAATACGCAGGGATGAAATCGATAAGTGACAGGCAGATAGGAAGCAAAGAGGCCACAAAAAGGGAAAAGAGACTGTTTGTGAAGAGAAACAGGAAGATAAAGGGCATCATGCATGAACTCAGCAAGGCGATTGTACAGTATGCAAAATCAAGGGATATAGATACAATTGTTATAGGGCACAATAATGGATGGAAACAGAATGCAGACATAGGGAAACGCAACAACCAGAACTTCGTGCAGATACCTTTTAACACATTGATAAATCAGATCAAATACAAGGCAGAGGATGTTGGCATAGAGGTAATAATACAAGGCGAAGAACACACAAGCAAGTGTTCATTCCTTGACAATGAAAGCATTGAACATCATGATGAGTACATGGGGAAAAGAATAAAAAGGGGCATTTTCAGATCCAAGAATGGAATACAGATACATGCGGATCTCAATGCTGTATATAATATAATAAAAAAGGCAGTTCCTGAAGCGTTTGCAGACGGGATAGAGGATGTAGGGTTATACCCAAGAAGTTTAAGCGTCTCTGAATTTACGGGAATGATAACTTCCAAAGGTGAATGTTAACATGGTTAACAGAAATCATAACCTAGTGCAGTATATTTACTGTAAATTCAAAAGATTTGCGCATGGTCATTCTAACTTTACAGCAATATTGCTAAACTACCAAAGCATTCAACACTAAAAAATATTATAGTATGAATACAATATACTTTTAGTTATGAATAACATCCCTGTTTTAAGGAAGTTCAAAGAAAATTCTATCTTTATTATACTTATATCAATTTATAAGCATCCTAACCCTACACTTAAGGTAATTGCAGAAGAAACCGGTATAACTGTACAAGCAGTATCATTGTATATAAAAAAATTAGAAAAGATCAAATATATTGAAAAAAGTAAAAATGGAATAAGTATAACAATAAACGGAATCCAATTTATCCATGAACATTACAAAGAGATTTCTCAATATCTCAAAAGTGTAGAATCTACTCTCAATGTAGTAAATACATGCACATCAATAGCAGGAGAGGATATATTCAAAAATGATATTGTATATACGTTTATGGAAAATGGATTAATAACAGGTTATAAATCTAAAAAATCCTCTTCTTGGGGAGTAGCAAAAAATGATGCAAAAAAAGGTGAATTACTCATACTTGAAGATCCTAAAGGCATTCTAGAATTATATTATGGTTCCATTTTTATTGTCAAATCTTCTTACTTAACCAAAGAACTGTTTTATAGCTTGCATTCTAAATATAATATAAACCTAATCTCCATAGAAGGGCTTGAAGCCTACATGTTTTGCAAAAAATTAAACGTAAAACCAGATATAATGTATGGAAGTGGATATGGCAGCGTAGAGGCTGCAATGAAAGGGTTAAATGTTTTGTATATAATATCAGATACTGATTTTAGCAGTGCGATCAATAATTTAAATAATCTTCTAGAAAAATATCGGGATGTAAGATACAAAATATATGATGGCTTATAAAAAATCCCGTAATATATGTGATGAAATGATTTCTGGATATATCAAACCAAAATTTATTGCCTCCTAAACTTACGTTTAAACTATGCATTGCCATTTATCTACAATCTCAAAAATATTGCAAAATCTTTACAAAGTACAGTTTAAATATTTATAAAACCTTCAACACAACCAAAAAGGACAAAATAATGGATAGCTTATATTAGGATATCAAAGTATTATTAATATATGTTAATGACATACATATAAAGGTGTTATATGATATTATCCTTCAAAAAATACAAATTCAACAGTGATTTGTTATCCTTGATAATCTCTTCGATATTGCCTTCAATAAGCATGGGTTACAACATCATCATATTCCCACTATATCTATACTTTTTGGGGATGTCTCCTGCAGTTATAGGTATACTATTTTCTCTACAAATGGTAATAGCGGGCACTCTTATGATCCCCTTTGGTAGGCTAGCTGATAAATACGGCAAATGGTACTTTATTGTTTTATCCACAATGATCCCCATTTTTACGACGTATGTATATATAAGTACAACTAACATAGGCATAATATTCATTGCTTATCTATTCCAATCCCTTAGCTATGCTTCAAGTTCTGGAAGTATGAGCGCTTTGATAGCTGAAAAAACAAATATTGCTAACAGGGATTACGCGTTCTCTTTCATGTCTTTTGGAACTGCCTTTGGATCAATGGGGGGTTCTTTGGTTGCAGTTTTGCCATCCTACTTATCCTCTCATGGATGGGCGATGGTAGATTCATATAAACCCCTCTTCTTTATTACAATTATACTTGAATTCCTCTCCCTATCCTTTATAGTGCTAAAGGTTTCACCTGATAAAGGGTCAAAAAAAGTAAGAGAAGCTAAAAAATCTTTTTGGCCTGAAAAATCAAAAAAAGTGGTAATAAAATTTTCTGTGTTATCTCTCATCGGCCTAGGTGCAGGTATAATCGTTCAATTGTTTTCATTATGGTTTTACCTAAGATTCCATGTAGGTGGAAGCTTTCTAGGGCCGTTATATGCTGTATCCAATTTATTTGTTGCGGTAGCGTTCTTGCTTTCTCCCCTTTTAGTTGAAAAAATAGGGCCTGTAAAAACCATTGTGTATACCCAATGGTCATCTGTTGTATTGTTGTTGCTAATACCCATAATACCTTCTATATTAATCGTTTCTGCCTTGTATGTATCAAGAAACTTGCTTATGAATATGAGTGGTCCAATACAAACCTCTTTTTTAATGTCTCTCGTATCTCCGGATGAGAGAGCTTCTGCATCATCGATAACAAACAGTTTTCATACCATCCCAAGGGCATTTGGTCCTGCTATAGGTGGATATTTATTGGGTATTGGTAACCTTACACTCCCTTTTTTCTTAACAGGCATATTGTACGCTATTTCATCAACCCTATTTTTAATATTCTTCAAAGGTTATGAAAAGAAAAACCATAAAAAAGATTTTAAAAGGAACATTACATAACCTATGATAAAATGTTATTAAAAAAAAATAATGATTTTAATTTGAAATATTCAATATATTCTATGCTATTTTCTATATATTTCTTTACACTTTTCATGAAACTAGAGCCATTGCTGTTTGGATCTTTCTGGGGTTCTGATTATGGTGAGTATTACTATTTAACAAGTTATTTAACTGCAAACCACCATTTGCTTCTTAATAATTACTTGGGATGGGGATTTGGTTATCCTTATTTTCCAGGAATGTTTGCAATTGCCTCTGGGTACTCTTTAATAAGTGGCATGAGTGTTTTTAACTCTATTAATTACATTATACCAGCGATTGTTTCTTTATCCATATTCTCTACCTATCTCTTAACAGAACGCCTTGTGCACTCAAGCACTGCAGGAATCTTTGCCTCCCTATTCATGGCGGTTATCATGCCTGAAGTTTTTATAACCTCCCATCCCATTCCTGCCTCAATAGGGGACTTCTTATTCATAACCTCTTTATTGCTATTTATCAAGGTGGATGATGACCCAAGATATTGGTTATTCTTAATGATAACCTCTATGGCTATGATACCTACCCACCATCTATCTTCATACATGTTTTTGATATCTGGAGCTGGTGCGTTATTAGTAAATGAAATATTAACTACCCAAAACAAACCCTTCAAATGGGCAAAGTTAGGGTTTCTAGAACTATATGTTTTTGCTCTTTATCTATACTGGTACTTTTATGCATATCCCTTTTACAGGGAAGTGGTAGGAGGATCTTTTGCCCAAAAAATACCAGTGCATGTACTGTTTTTAATTGCAGGGGTTTCTTTACTATTTATACCATTGCTCATCCATATAAGAAGAAAATTAAATATAAAAATGAAATTGCACGAACTTACAAAATCCAAATTGATTGTACGAACTTCGATAATGTTTGTTGTTATATTAGGGGTTGAACTATTTTTTGTTTATAATTATGTTCCAGGAACAACAATGACGATATCCTATAATATGATCATCTATTTTATGCCTTTGATTGTTTTACTGTCTTTTGTTCTTGTTGGTTCTAGAATCATGGATTTTTTTTCTAATGGAAATTACGCTATGGGATTTGTTATAGCTATAGGGCTATCGGCAATATTAGGGGCAATAACACACAGTATAGCCTTAATCCCCTACAGGCATGTAGAATATATGTTATATCCATTAGCAATATTTTTTGGTTCTACTGTGTGGCTAATCTTTATTTTGTTTAAAGATAAATGGAAAACAATAATAGCAGTTTTAATAGCCTTAATTTTGATCTCCAATGCAGTAATTGCCTATCCCCCACAAAGCAAAATGTTGGGGTTTAATGAATCTTACAGCACAGGTGATTTTACCGCTTTATCGTGGATGCAATACAATATACATAATTCCTCAATTAGTTCTGACCATAGAATGAGTTCTGCTATATGGGGATTTACGCATAATTACGCCACATGGGGAAATCCCGAGGAACTGTTTTTTTCAAATACAACCAATGTAACCCAAATCCTAAAAATGCTATCTTCTGTGCCATCCCCATACAACAAAAAAACAATAGAATACGTGGTTATAGATGCATATATGATCAATGGCATGGATATTTCGCCATATTCTCCTGCATACAGTTTAAGCAACCAAAACATGATGAAATTTTATGGAAGCCCATTTATTGAAGTTTATTCATGCAATGGCGTTTATGTCTATATGGTTAATTGGCAATACAATAACTGAAGAAAAGGTCAATAAATCAACAAATCTTAACAAAAGTTTAAGATAAAAAATAAAATATATACTTTGAATATACATGATGAGGTAATTATTATGGGTGAAAATCTAGCAAGGAAAATCATAAAAGATCATTTAGTATCTGGAGAAATGAAACCTAATGAAGAAATAGGAATAAAGATTGATCAAACATTGTTACAAGATGCAACTGGTACAATGGCCTTTTTGGAGTACGAAGCAATGGGCATACCACGTGTCAAAACGGAAAAATCTGTTTGCTATGTAGATCACAACATGCTTCAAATTGGATTCGAAAACGCTGACGATCATCTTTTTTTGCAGAGTTCTTCAGCAAAATATGGAGTTTACTTTTCCAAACCGGGAAATGGAATATGCCATCAAGTTCACTTAGAACGTTTTGCTGCACCTGGAAAAACGTTGTTAGGGTCTGATAGCCATACACCTACTGGAGGTGCTATGGGCATGATTGCAATAGGTGCAGGTGGTTTAGATGTAGCAACGGCTATGGCAGGTGGCCCTTACTGGCTAGTAATGCCAAAGATCGTAGGGGTTAAGTTAACTGGAAAGTTGCCTCCATGGGTATATGGAATGGATGTTATATTAACAATGCTTCAAAAATTTACTGTCAAAGGTGGGGTAAACAAAATATTCGAATATTACGGGCCAGGTGTAGCCTCAATACCATTAGTAGAAAGAGCTGCCATAACCAATATGGGTGCAGAATTAGGTGCAACAACCTCAATTTTTCCTACAGATGAAGAAACAAGGGCATATCTTAAAGCACAAGGTAGAGAAGAAGTTTATAAAAAATTGGAAGCTGATAAAGATGCAACATATGATGAATATTTTGAACTAAATCTTTCTAACATTGAACCAATGATTGCTTTGCCACATAGCCCTGATAATGTAAGAAAAGTAAGTGAAGTTTCAGGAACAAAAGTAGCACAGGTTGCAATAGGAAGCTGTACAAATTCCTCTTTTTATGAAATGATGCTTGTAGCTAAATTATTAAAAGGTAAAAAAGTAAATAAAAACGTTAGTTTAGTTATAACTCCTGGTTCAAAGCAGGTTTTGTCTATGCTTGCTAGCAACGGTGCCTTGGCAGATATGCTTGATGCAGGGGCAAGGGTTTTAGAAACAGCATGTGGACCATGCATTGGAATGGGGCAAGCACCTCCTAGCAATAGCATTTCACTAAGGACATACAACAGGAATTTCGAAGGAAGGAATGGTACTCCTACGGCAAAGGTTTACCTTGCATCTCCTTCAGTAGCAGTGGCTGCGGCATTAGCAGGTGAAATAGTAGACCCAAGGTCTCTTGGCGAACCTCCTAAAGTGAGGTTGCCTAATAAGTTTATGTACGACGATAGCATGATTCTACCCCCATCGGAAAATGGCGAAGTTGAAATAATTCGAGGCCCAAACATAAAGCCTATTACAATTCCAAATCCTCCTGAACAAACCATTACTGGTGAAGTGTTACTCAAAGTAGGCGATGACATTACCACAGACCATATTTTACCTGGAGGCGCTAAAGTGCTTCCGTTGAGGTCTAACATACCAGCTATATCTGAATTCACCTTTGAAAGGGTAGATCCAACCTTCCCAAAAAGGGCTAAAGAGAAAAATGGTGGCTTTGTAGTTGGTGGCCTTAATTATGGGCAAGGTTCAAGCAGAGAACATGCAGCGATTGCGCCAATGTACCTAGGTGTAAAAGCGATCATTGCCAAAACGTTTGCAAGAATACATAAATCTAACTTGATAAACTTCGGTATTATCCCATTAACTTTCCAAGACCAGAAGGATTATGATATTATTTCACAGGGGGATTCCCTTACATTGCAAAATGTTTTAGAATCCTTATCCAAAAACGAACCAATAAAATGTTTCAACAAACAGAAAAACAAAGAAATTGTGCTAAACTATTCATTAACACAACGTGAAAGGGAAATCTTGATAGATGGTGGATTACTCAACCATACCAAAAAGAAAAACATGTAAACCTTTTAAAATTTAATAGAAAGTATTATATGCATTTTTGTACCTTATGCTTTTTACTTACAAAAAAAGAGAAATTGGGGGGGATGGGATGCAAACCCCAAATTCTCGTACCGCACTCCTCATCGGAGCTTATTTACATTATATATAATGGTGTCCAAGCTATATATAATCTTAGGGAGGGGTTATTTTTAAGTGTTTTAATTTGATTTAATATGCTTATTATGAATGTATATGACAAATTTAAAGAGGTTTTGCTAAAATATTACCCTGGGTTTGTACCTACCCCTATTCAAAAAAAATCAATGCCAGTTATAACTAAAGGCAACAATGTTTTAATCATTGCTCCTACTGGAACTGGCAAAACAGAGGCAGCTATTTTTCCTATTTTATTGAAAATATTAAAAAATTCTGAGAATGCCATCGCTTGTTTGTATATAACCCCACTTAAGTCATTAAATAGGGATATATACAGAAGAATTGTAAATTTTTCCAATGATCTAGGAATCCCCGCTTCTGTGAGGCATGGTGACACAAGTTCTTTTGAAAAATCTAAATTACTTAAAACACCCCCTAAATTGTTAATTACAACTCCAGAATCTGTACAAACGCTGTTTTTAAGCAAAAATTTAATGAAATATGTCAAAAACATAAAGTATATAATTATAGATGAGGCACATGAGTTATTTTATAGTGTACGTGGTGCTCAACTATCCATTGCTATAGAAAGATTAAAGGCTTACCTAGAGGGTAATATACAAATAATTTCTTTGTCTGCAACTGTAGGAAATGTTGATGAACTCAAAGCAATGATGTCTGGAATTGTTGAAGTAATTCGCGATGATACGCCCAAACAAAATATACTCTCCATTAAAGGCCCTAATAAAGATATCAATCCATTTGATCAATACCCACCAGGTGAGATAAGAAAAGAATCTATAGATATATACAAAAAAGTCATAGAAGAAATAAAAAAACATCAAAAAACTATAATTTTTGTTAATACCAGGCAATACAGTGAATTTCTAACAAAAGAATTGAAAAAGTTAGATGACCTTAACATAGGGATACATCATAGCTCATTGTCCAAGGAAGTACGGTTAGAAACAGAAAAAGATTTTAGGGAAGAATCCCTGAAAGCGATTGTATCTACAAGTTCCCTTGAACTCGGCATAGATATTGGGCTCATTGATTTTATAATACAAATGAATTCCCCACGGCAGGTAGTAAGGCTCACACAAAGGATTGGGAGAAGTGGGCATAAATTAGGGTATGCATCACAAGGTGCAATATACTCTGATAACTGGATGGAGTTATTGGAAGCGGGGGTTATTGTTAACAGAATGCTCAACGGTAATCTAGAAAAGTTTGAAGTTAGAAAAAATTCACCAGTAGTAATAGCAAACCAAATTATAGCAATGGGGATAGAATATGCAAAGCAAGGTGTAAGTGCAGATTACAAAAATATATATGAAACAATAAAAAGAAGTTATCCTTTTTCTACACTAAGCAAGGAAAGATTTGATAGCATATTGCAATACCTAGAAACCATCCATATGATCAGGAATGAAAATGGCAAAATCCATGTAAGGCTTAAAGGGTACAAATATTTTTACGACAATATATCCATGATCCCAGATGTAAGAACATATAAAGTAAGAGATATGGCAACAGGATCTATTATAGGAACAGTTGATGAAAAATATGTTACATCAATTTTATCAATGGACAATCAACTTATATTGATTAAAGGCATGTCATGGATTGTAGAAGACACCTCAGATGAGGAAATTATGGTAAGGCAATCCTCATATGAAGCACTTCCACCTCAATGGACCGGTGAGGACATACCGGTATCTTATGAAGTTTCACAAGAAGTTGGTTATGCTATAAGGGAAAAAAGTTTGAAAAACTATGCCTTTGATACCAATGCCATAGGTTACATATCTAAGGCGATGTCTATTTTTGAAGGGCATGCAAAGCCATCCGACAAAGAAATATTGATGGAAGTGGTTTATCTAAATAACTCGTACAACCATATTTTGCACTGTTTTTTTGGAACAAAAGTGAATTACACCCTTGCAATGATACTTTCTTACAGAATAAACACGTTGAAAAATATAATAGTTCAATACAACAGTACACAATTCAAAATATATATCCAATCCACTGAAAAAATGAGCATAGAAGATTTTTATAATGTATTTTCCTACAAAGTAGAGGGCATAGAAAATGAAGTCAAAGCGATATTAAGCAATATAGAAAACCTCAAATGGGATCTTATCAATGCAGCAAAAAAATTTGGTGCTTTAACAGTTAATGCAAATATATTTAAATTTAATATTAACGAAATTCTTAAAACCTTTTTTTATACACCTATAGGTGATGAAGCAATAGAAAGTGTAATGCACTCCAAAATGGATGTAAATTTAACTGAGGAAATAATTAAAAAAATCTCTAATAAAGAAATCCCATTGGTACAATCCGACATCCAAATTACTCCAAATGAAGAAATAGGTATAAACAATCAGGAAATATATTCAAATGCACTTTCCCAGGAAATAATTAATGTAATTGAAACGAGGCTTAAAAAAGCCAAGTTGTATTCAATATGTTTAAAATGTGGTACAACTTTACCCTTATCTATAGAATCTTCAACACTTCCATTAAAATGCCCTATATGCAATGGTAGCCATATTGCTGTATCCAAAGAAGATTCTTATTCTGTTTTAGTAAAAAAAAGCATAGAAGGGCATATCCTAACCAAAGCAGAAACAAAAAAAGTGGATATGCTATATACAAGCGCAAATCTCGTAAAGACATATGGCAAGAACTTTCTTTATTGCTTGGCAGGCTATGGAATTGGAATAAATACATCATCCGAAATTTTGTTTAAATCTGGAAATGACAAAAATAAATTGATTGGATTGATAATAAAAAAGGAAAATGAATTCAGGAAAAATAGGATTTATTGGACTTAAAAGTTTACAGTGGGCTTGATTTTAGAATCTTTATCCCTGTTCCAGAATTTATTTCGTAAAGCCTTATATCTCTCGAATGTTTTGTACCACGCATTTTAAGTATTCGCATTATGGTAGAATATTTCTTATTGTCCTTTTCTAGGAATTCAAGAACTATAACACCGTCTACAACGTATTCAACAAGCCCATCCTTGGAGGAAATGGGATTGTTTACATCTGCTTCTGAAGTGTAAATGGTTGTTGCACCTCCTTTTTTGAAAATGGACATAAGCTTGAAAATATTGGTTCTTTTTTCATCTTCAGTATCAAAAAGCATAGTGAAAAGTGAAGCTGAATCAAATAAAATACGCGTAGCACCAAAAGATTTTATTGATTGTTCAAGGTCTGAAGAAACTTTAAGGAAAGTATCCTTAGAATCTTCAGGATTGAGTTTAATGATAAGCAATTTTTTATCGTCGTAGTATTTTTTCAGGTCCCAATTAAAATTTTCGCTATTGGAAAGAATAGATTGCAAATCCTCTTCCAATGATATAACAATGCCCTTCTCACCGTTTTTCAGGCCCTGAGAAATAAATTGCAATCCAAAAGTGGTTTTTCCAGTTCCACATTTGCCAATTACTGCTATGCTATGCCCTTTTGGAATCCCTCCGTCAAGAAGTTCATCTAAACCTTCAATACCACTTAATATTTTTTCCATAATTTACACCCTTTCATAATCGGAAACAACCAATCCCTGCATAGGAGAAATGTCTATTGCAAACCTAGATACACGCATTTCATTTACATGCACTAGCAACGGCATAAACTTTTCTATATGCATAGACCTTTGCCTTTTGGAAGTCCTTATATTTTTTACCCACTCAAATTTTATAATGCCATCAACACAATCCCCTAAAGCATTGATCTTTTCTTTATCTGTAATGCTATCCGTAAGATAAAAGTATACAATCCCTCCCCATATCTTAGACCTTCTTTTTATGCCTTTTAAAAGAACTATTACATCCTCAAATTTTACATTTGAAGAAATCAACAAATCTGACAAAGAATCTATAATGACAAGGCTGTCCTTTCCATTATTCTCAAAAAATTTAACAAGGGAATTTAGAGGTGGCTCAGAATCTGAACCAGCTAAAGAAGTTAAAAGGTCTTCATTGCTCCATGATGATGGTACAATCGTATGGCGGAAATAAGCACTGGATAAATCAGTAAATTCAATTTTTTCCTTCAAAATTTCATAATAATCCTCATTGAACGATTCTTTTATTTCATATAAAATATCCTCTTTAGGGGAAGTAAAACTCAAATAGGCTACTTTCTTGGGCAAAACTGAAAGGTCACTAGCATTCCCCAAAAGGAAATGCCTCAAATCTGTATTTTTTTTAGCAAGCAATATTCTTGAAGCAGAGGTTATTGCAAATTCCCTGTAACCTGAACCATGTTCCCCTAGCAAAAGGATCGTAGACCCTTTAGGAAAACCTCCTCCTACAACGATATCAAACTCCGGTATTCCTGATGGTATTCTATCTTTTTTCACACTTTTAAATATTGTATTCTATATTAAACCCTTTTTGTTTTTTTCTTTCTTTTTTTGCCCCTTATATACAAAATTTCCATTGCAACCAAAGCAATAAAAATCATCCCTAAAACATATACATTCAAATTTTTAGAATTATTATTAACCTGAGCAGTAGAGTTAGAATAAAATATAACCATTGAGGAATTGCTTCCAATAATAACACCATTGTTCTCTACGTACATATTTACAGTGTAAACTCCTATATGGCCAAAATAATATGTAAAGTTATTAGTAGATGTATTTTCAACCGGTATATTATTGATATACCACATGTATGCATAATTTCCATTTATGGTAACATTTGCAGTAAACGTAATGTTTTCTGGCTTAGTGATCTTTACGGTTTTTGGATAAACCGAAACACCTATTTTAGAAGGCAAATTGGTAGTAAAACTGTATAAAATAGGTGAATTTGAAGCGTTTCCTCCCACAAAACCATATGTGCTCCACAAAACAACGTTATTAAAAAACATCAAGTTGGCATCCAATATTTCAGGCATAAACAAACGAAGGGTTATATTTATAAAACCTGTGTAATACGATTCCCCTACTATAAAAAGGTCGCTTTTATAACTGTATATGCCTTTATAATCACTTGACAAACTTGTTGAGGGAAGCAAATAAGTCATGTTTATGAAGGTTTGAATAATGCTATAATAACTTAGAAGGTAATACATTGACGATGACCTCGTTAGCAAATACAAAGTACCTTCACATACTGTAGAATATATATAATCACCATAAGTTTGGTTAATATTGATAAGGTTGAAATTGCTATTGCTTAAATTGTAAAAGGCAAGAAATGTACTGTTTGACAATATACCCCCAACAAGAACCTTCCCATCATATACAGATAACGTATTAATCTGCCCATATTCTGCTAAACTTAAGGATTCATTAGTAATGTTAGTGTTTATACCGAAGAACCCAAAATATGGTAACTTATTGCCATAATATCCTCCAAGAAACATTAACCCTGAACCAGAACTAACGTTAAGAATAAATGTATAGTTAAGGTTAAAAAAATTTCCAGTATTAAAATTAACAACGGATGAGCCAGTAGAATTTTGTATGATATATATTAAATCCCCTTCAAAAACATAAAGGTTATTTACCACACCATTGATTGAGTGGGGAATGCTTGATACACTTAATATCGATTCAACAGAGGAAGTTTGGTAATTATACTGGATCAATTCAGAAGAATTATTATTAGTATATGCAGCAATCCATAAAGTGTTTTCAAAAACGCTCATAGAGGTGATCTTTTTAATCCCTTGAGGCAAACTAGAGCTTAGGTTTGAATAACTATTTGGAGTAGCACGCCCTGTAATGGTAAAAAATAATAATAGAATTGATAAAGCGACAAACCAACTTTTATTCATCAATCATCAAAAAGTATTATAAAATATAAAGTTATTGGGATATTGCTTTCTGCCACTGTAGCTTAGCGGATTTATAACGCTAAAGAGCAGCTGATTCGTAATCAGCAGGTCAAGGGTTCAAACCCCTTCAGTGGCTTTATTAATTAATTCCTCGCTATACATAATAAATAAAGTGAAAACTATAGAATAATCAAGGAAAATAGGGTGTCAATGTTTAGTGAACACCTATTTTATTTACAGTTCCAAGCCTATATCTGTATGCTATGTTAGATGCTGCCATTAGTTTTTATGCTATTATTTTAACTCCTATAGCAGTTTAATTCCTATTCCCCAGACCCTAGAAGGTTATAAGATTTTGATCATATCCCATTATTATTACTATATGGGTAAAATTATAGTTCATAGAAAATTAATTAAAATATGAGCACCATAAAGGAAAAATCTAAAGAAAAAACAAAATTTGTTAAAAACGTTATAAAAAACCAGTCAAGTGCAATCGATTAAAAATATTCCCAAAAATTATCTTGCCAAAGATTATATTCTTCTTTCTTGTCAATTACATGCTGAAACGTAAATTTATGGTTTTTGGATTCTTCATTGTATATCTTCATCAACTCCTCTTCAGTGTAATGTGCTAATTCATCAAATCTTTTTTTAACCTTCTCTTCCATTAAAGGATGCAACTTAGTTAATTTAGGGCCTGTATAACACACTTTGTAAAACCTATTGTCCCCTAATTTAACATGAAAAATTCTCCAATGTATTTCTATTTCATTTCTAAATTCATTACCAGTAAGGTTGGCTAATGCTTCTACAATCTCTTTACTATTTATAACGTTAACATTAAATGTAATTTCAAGTCCCTTTTCCATATTCATTAAAAGTGGTTCAATATATATATTCTTATTTACATTGGTGTATGTATATAAAAATTGGCATCTTTACAGTGTACACAAATCTTCAAACAAATCTATAAAAGTATTTATATGACATAGCTGTATTATACTACAATAAAATTATAGGTGTGTATTGCATGCCTGAAGAAACCCTAAAAGAATTGGAAATTAAAAGAGAAATGTTGAACAAAGAGGCAGAGCAGCATAGAGTGACAAGAGACCAGCTTAATAACGAAGCTAAAAAGTGGATTACAGAAAGGAACGAACTAAACGAAAAGCTAAAGCAGCTTCTTACTAATGCGAATGAATACAAGAAACATAGAGACGAGTATAACGAAGAGGTAAAAAAAATAAAAAATGAAAAAAATAGATTGTATCAATTAGCTCTGCAATATGAAGAAGAACTCATATCAAAAAAAGAAAGTAAGTATCCACAATACGGCCAGAAGATATGGAAGCTTAAAAAAGAGCTAAAAGAACTTGAGTTCAAGCAAATGACTTCTGTTTTAACTAAAGAAAAAGAAAAAGAACTTATAGAAAGCATATCCAAAATTCAGGTGGCAATAAAAGAAGCTGAAAATTCAATATATAAAGATAATGAAATCAACGAATTAAATAAATTGCTTAAGGAAACAAAAGAAAAACTAGATGAAATTAATAAGAAAGTAAAAGATATGGTTAATGCAGGCCAAGAATTCCACGATAAAATGCTAAAAGAATATGAATTGGTAGATGCAGTAAGAGAACAAATAGACCACGCCAATGAAGAATTCATAAAAGTTAAATTAAAAGCAGATGAAGAACACAGGTTACATATACAATGCATAACTAACATTCGTGACTTAGATAAAATGATCAAAGCAACAAAATCTAAAGAGAAAAAAGAAGAAAAGATTTCTCAATCAACTGATGAAATACTAGAAAGATTAATGAAAGGTGAAAAGATAAGCACTGAAGATATCTACTCAGTTCAAAAAGCAACCAAAAATTAAAATACCATTTTTTCTAATTTTTTCCTATATTGAGTTATAATCATGTTAGGCGCTTGTTCTTCAAACAACTTAATATTTGACTTCAATAACCTGTAAAGAGGTACAATGTCAAACCCTTCTTCTTTGTATATTTTAAGCAATCTAAGATAAGACGCCCATGAAGCTCCGTTAACCTTTACTTCATTGAATACTTCTCTAACTTCCTTCTCGAACTCAGCCATTTTATCATCAACATATTTTTTCAGAACTTCATTTGTATCTATTTTCTTTTCTTCCTGCTTACTAATATACTTCCTCTCAACTTGAGCACTATCATCCCTCATTGTCTTTTTAAAGGTTTCAAAAAAGGAAGGGGCCTCATCTTTTTTGGTTTCTTTAACAACCTCATTTTCTTTGCTTGGGGCATTCTTACTTTCAATAAAATCCTGAGAGATATTATTATCCTTGGCTGGAATCTCTGTTTGTTGTTTTAATTCATCTATAACCTTGTCAATATCTAGTTTAACCGGTTCTATTTTAACCTCATCTATCTCTTTAACAGATAAATCAATAGAGTCTTCTTCTTTATATTTTGCAATCTCTTTTACAAACCCAAGGGCAAGATCTAAAAGATTTTTTTCATTGATTTTTATAATGTCCTCTTCAAGGTCTGCACCACAAACCTTGCATTTCTTATCACTTATTGGAAAAACCGTTTTGCAACGGGGGCATGTAATAGTGGTATTTACCCCCTTTTTATCAAACATTATTTTATCTTCCATTACTTTGCAGGTGTATTCTGTATTTTTACTTAACCCCGTTTTTTCAGGCAAAACGTTGTAAAAAAGTTCAGAAAGGGAAGTTATCCCCTTATCGTATAAAAGTTCTGCGTATTCTTTAGTTATTCCAGGCACCAATAAAAACTGCTCTATAACTTCTTCTTTTGTTAAAGGGGTTTCAAATTTGTTTGATAATTTTTTTATTTTCAAAACCTTTTTGGGTTTTTCTTCTTCTTTTTTTATATCAACTTGCATGATTTTAGACGAGAACATCCCTTCAGGAAATATGGTTTTACATGACCAGCATGACTTAGCTGTGATTTTGTTTTCAGCACCACATACTGGACATTTAAACGTTCCTTTTTCTAAATCAATGTTCTCATTATTCAGATAATCACCCTATTATCTTTTTAAATCATTAATAACAAATCAAGGTATTCCTTAATTAAATTTATTAATGTAATTCTCTCTATTTTATCGTTTTTAATTATTAAATTATTTTTACAGCATTGGTACAAAACTTTTGTAAAAAACAAACATAGAAATCAAAAAAGCTGCTAAAGCACCACCATTAAGGAATGGCAATCCCGCTTGTGGATTTCCACTCTTACCTACATGGAAAAGTAGAGCCATTCCAATCAAAGAACCCAACATAGTAAACAATGCTACCCAAAGGTTATACCCTATATATAAAAAATGCTCGTTACTAGGGAGATATGCATATGATGACACAACTATTAACCCAGGTATTACAATATCCCCTAATCCCATAAAAATTGATTCCCTCTCTTCTTTACTTTCCAACTTTTCACTAAGTTTTGTATTATCTTCAATATAGCTATAATCTTCTGTCTTAGGAACAACTACCATCGCAGGTATTTTAAGATCTGTGGTAATTTCTGCCAATCTCAACATATGCTTTGTTTTGTATACTGAAATAGCATCATATATTGCCAAAGCAGATAATAGGATAAAAGCAGGCAAAATAGAGAAAGAAACTCCTAGTAATGCAATCATTCCACTTGCAGATATGAACCCAACAATATTAATTATATACCATTCTGGATATAGGGCTAGCAACGTAATCAACACAACTGTAACAATGGTTGCAACCAAAAGGTCAACATCAATATAATAAAGCATAGGTAAATTAATAACAAAAGGATACCAATAATATAAAGAAAAATAAATGACAAATAAATCAGACATTCCCAAAGCCAAAAACATAAAATATTTAATGCTTGCAGTTAAATGGGTTTTTCCTATAAGCAACATTATGCCAGTAACAGCCAAAAGTAGTATTATGTAATACACTACATTGTACATGCTCGAGGGGTTGCTAAATGCATGAATGTTCATAGCATTGAAAGGATAAGACAAAAATAACCCCGTAAGCTGAGAAGCTACATATAAAGCCATGATTCCTAGTACTGGTTTATATGATTTATCAACCATGCAAACCTCATTTCACGATATGCCCATATGCTTCCTTTTCTGCTATTTTATCTATTTTAACATTAACCTGTTTATTAATCGATGGCTTTCCAGCTACCCATATTGTAAAATCCCCTATTTTAGAAATACCATACCCATTTTTATCAACATTTAGTATTTTAACTGCGTAAATTTTTCCTATCTCTATTTGAGTTGCTTCCTCTTTAGATCTTTTTGAGGCTGTTATAGGCCTTACAGCTCCACACGCTTCGCAAACAAGCATCAATACCTTACCTACCTTCTTTATATTAGTATCAGGGCGGTTACATTCATGGCAAATAACATACATATCTACATAATCGTTTAATTTATCTACGATCTGGTTAGGATAAATCCTAGATTTTATAACCAACCTCTTATCTTCAAGAATGCAAGCAGCTCCAAGTTCTTTCTGTAAATATACAACCACCTCCTCTTTATTCCTTCTCACTTTATCAGTAAAATCTCCAAAATTCCTAACAATTGTGTTTTTACCTTCGCTTATAATATCCAATTTAGGCAAAACAAAACGTTCTTGGCTAATTACATCTATTTTCAAATTGCTTTTAGCACGCTTTAGCAATGCCTCATAATCCTCTGCTTTCATTATATATCATTAAGAATCTATTTCCATAAATAATTTGCCTCTATAATCTCACAACAGTACATTCAATCCCTAAAAATATGCCTTTTTAGTATATTCGACACATCTATAACTTCATCTGCAAAATCTTTTATTGTTTCAGTATTCTTAGAAGAACTTACTATAATGCTTATTTTCAACTTGAGGTTATTCTCTTTTTTAAGTTTTGCAATGGTAAGTGCAACAAGTAGATTGTACCCATCATCATTGGAAGCAATGTAAACTTTTTTTGCCCTTTTAATGCCTGCTTTCAATAAAACATCAATGTTATCTGCCCTTTCCCTAAACACTAAGTATCCATCGTGCATAAGGAAAGTTGCATTCTCCTGATCCCTTACAATAAGCAACATAGGCATCTCTCTATCCTTCATTTCCCTTAATACTTCCTGAATTAAAGGAGAATATCCACAAAATATCACATGGTTTTTTAAACCAGATAATTCTACATTTTCCATAATGTTCACCACTTTTTCAACACGTTTTTGTAGCATTGGCCCAAATACGCTGACAATTGCACCCAAAAATGAAGCTAACCCAAAAACAACAAGAGATATTGTAAACATTCTACTAGCTACTGTAACAGGTAAAATATCTCCAAAACCTAATGTTGTTAGTACAACTACTGTATAGTATAAAGCCGTATAAAAATTGGTAATGGGAGGCTTGAATTGAGAACCAAGAAACAAAGACCCTGATATTCCATATACTAATGCTAAAAATACTGCCACCAAAGAGATCATTACATCTACTGGCACTTTTGTTAAAGGGGGAAAAACATATTCATCTCTATATCTTACAAGCACGTACAAAGAAGCTGTATTTATAGCAAAACCAATAATGTCTATATAAAACAATTTAGAGATCATGTTTATTATAGTTACATAATAAAATACGATAAGAATCATTGCCATATACCAACTAGTCCATGTTTTCTTTTTTAATCCTTTATATAGTATAATCAAAAAAAGTCCATAAAGGGCAGGGAGCAATGCACTAGTATTGTAAACCACAAAGTTTTGCATTAAAAAATAGGACACAAATGAAATATGGTACTTTATTATAATGATGCCTGATATTATTTGGTATAACCCCATTGACACAACTAGGTATGGCAAGATCTTTGTAGGCTTTTTCATTAAAGGGTTATCTTAATCCTAAAATATAACACTATTTACAAATTTAATTGATTTAAACAATATTACTGCAGTGGAATAGATCCGGTCACAGAAATAGGCCCAATCCCTATTGCTACAAGGTTATAACCATAAAAATTTTCTTGTGGTGGTGCACCAGTTCCATTAAACCATTCAATTTCAAGAAAACCTCCTGCTACAAAACGCTGAGACCCATCGTAAGGGGTACTCAAAAACAAAGAACCACATGCATTGTTCGGTTCTATTGGATTACCTCCATATTGCCATGTTCCTGGTCCAGCTGTATACAAACCCCCAATATTGTACTCTCCCATATATTTTCCATTGGGGGCAAAGTAAATTACAATAAAATAAGAATTCCAAACACCAGTTGGGTTTATAAATGGCTTTCCGTACGCATTGACTATTTTAAATCCTACATCCACAATTTGAAGCCCTGGTGAGGCATATTGAATAGAAACATTTTCTACTATGTTCACACCACAAACTATAGGTGGTGTAGTAGTATAGAAAGCTATTTCATTTGTATCGTATGAACTGAATGAAGAACCATTAATTAAATGTGAAGCAAATACATATAATATCCCAGCAAGGACAACTGTAATAGCAATAATTAAAACAACCCCTATAACTGTAGATACCCCTGCCTTGTTACGTTTTATTTTCAACATATATTTCTACAAATAATCTATTGTAAGTACGTTTATTTAACATTTTTCTATAAACTACTATTTTTAGTTAAAAAAAAATTAATAAATGCAAAACTTACAACCCACTGAGTAATATGCCTTTTAACATAGCAGTTTTTGCATCTGGAAGAGGAAGTAATTTTGAGGCAATAATAAAAGAAAAGTACAAAAAAAACTACATTTATAATGTTTCCGTCCTTATAACTGAAAATCCACAAGCTAAGGCAATTAATATTGCTAAAGAACATAAAATCCCTTTTGAAGTCATTGAAAAAAAAGAAGGTATGAAAAGGATAGACCACGAAAACGAAATATCTAAGGCATTAAGTAAATACAACGTTGAACTTATTGTATTAGCAGGGTATATGCGCATACTCTCAAGTGAGTTTGTTAACAAATGGAAATTCAAAATTATCAATATACACCCCTCATTGCTTCCTGCTTTTGGTGGCAAAGGCATGTTTTTGCAGAATATCCATAAAAGTGTTATATCAAGAGGATGCAAAGTAAGTGGGTGTACTGTACATTATGTAACTGAAGATATTGACAATGGCCCAATAATAGAACAAAAAGTGGTTAAAGTACTGCCTAACGATACACCTGAGTCACTAGAAAAAAGAATACTTAAAAAAGAGCACATAGTCCTACCTTACGTTATAAACGAAATTGCAAATAACAGAGTAAAGATAATAAACGGGCTTGCATATATAATAAAAGATGATATTCAGTAGAAAGATTGAAATATCAACCCACGGTGAACTTGATTTTATAGATCTTACCCCTCAAGTGAAGCTAGCTGTATCAGATTCAGAATTCAAAAGTGGAGTGATCAACGTCTTTTCTGTTGGTTCTACATGTTCGGTTATTATTATGGAAAATGAAGAAGGTTTAGTCCAAGATTTCAAAAACATCATAAATGAAATAGTCCCTGCAAAGCATGCTTACAAACACAATGAGATAGACAACAACGCTTATTCACATATACGGTCAAGCCTACTTAAACCTGAAGTTACTGTTCCCTTTAGCGACGGCAATCTACTTCTAGGTACTTGGCAACAAATATTTCTGGTTGAACTCGACGTATCAACAAGAAAGAGGATAGTTTCGCTAACAGTAATAGGGGAATAGTTTAAGCCTTTTTTTCTCTCAAGTATTTTTCAGCTTCAATTGCAGCCATACATCCTGTTCCAGCAGCTGTTATTGCCTGCATATACCTTTTGTCAACCACGTCTCCGCAAGCAAATACACCCTCTATATCAGTAAAAACGTAATTTTTTGTCTTTACATAACCGGCTTCATCTAATATACCGGTTTCTTTAAATATCGATGTGTTCGGAGAATGGCCAATTGCAACGAATACCCCGTCACAATCTATCGTTTTGATTTCATTGGTTTTAACATTTTTTATTTTTATCCCTGTAACTTTGTTTGAGCCAAGAATCTCTTCAACCACAGAATCCCATATGAACTTCATCTTAGGGTTATTGAAAGCCCTTTCCTGGTTAATCTTAGAAGCCCTAAGTTCTGCTCTCCTGTGGATAAGTGTTACTTCAGAAGCAAAACGTGTTAAAAATAAGCTATCTTCTATTGCAGTATCTCCTCCTCCAATAACCACCACTTTTTTGTTTCTAAAAAAAGCCCCATCACATGTTGCGCATGAGGAAACCCCTCTACCCTTAAATTTTTCTTCAGAAGGTATTCCCAACCATTTAGAATCAGCACCAGTTGATACAATAATTGTTTTTGAGTAAAATTTTCTATCCCCTACCATTACTAGAAAAGGTTGCTTGGAAAAATCAACAAACGTTGCATTCTCATCTATGATTTCAACACCAAAATTCTGTGCTTGTTCCCTCATATTCTGCATCAAATCCGGGCCATCAATCCCTTCAGGAAATCCAGGAAAGTTTTCTACTTTTGTAGTAAGCATTAATTGCCCTCCTGGAGTAGCACCACCAATAAGCAAAGGTTTCAAACCTGCCCTGCCAGCATATATTCCTGCAGTCAACCCGGAAGGTCCTGAGCCTATGATTATGCATTCTCTAATATCTTCCATATAAACACCACCACCTTGCATAGGAAATGTAACTATTTTACATTTTTCATTTTAGTGCATTTTTTAAAAATTCTTCATTAATATGATACCTAACATTAGGAAAGCTTCCTTCTCTTTCAATCCATTTTTTGCTTTCCAAATTGTTTAATATCAAATCCACTTTATCCTGGGGTAATTTTACTATGTCTAAAATTTCCATATAGCTTAATTCTTTAACCTCAAAAATGGATTCAATCAAATATTTGGTATCTTCACTTAAATCTGCATTTGCAATTAATTGATCTATAACATAATATTCCTTGATTCCAAAAGAAGACTGCATATTTTTGGAAAGTTTATCGTTGCGTTCATCGTATTTTATTATCCCTGTTATGGTTTCTAATATCAAATGAATCCTTCTTGATTTAGTATAGGCAATGATCCCAATTTCTAGAGGAAACAGTTTTGTTTTATTCAAAAATGTAACCAAACCAGGGAGATCATAAACAGAAAAATTGATGTTCAAAACTCTCTCTGCAAAACCTCTAACAGCCGAATCTTTTCTTGATTCGGGATAAAAATATCTTCTAATATAAAATTTTAGTAAAATCTCTTCTTTATTTATATTATTGTTGTCAATATCTCCCCCTGGTGATACAGGAAGTGTGTATATGTATGAATGTTCTTTAGAATACTCTATCAATACAACTGGAACGCTATAAAACCATTTCATGCCCTTTGGAACATCATAAAAATAAAACTTGACTAGAGCATCGTTGCTTAAAGTGTAAATAAAATCGAAAAGGTTAAGGTACTGGCTAGACCCAACTTTGAACTTGGTCCTGTACAAATGTTTGGAAGGATTTTCAAGGTATTTGTTAGCAATCGATTTAAAATTTTTTTCTGAGTAATCATCAACATCTTTCTGGTCACATATATTGTGCAACAAATTAATCAATGATTGCATAGATAACATAACTCAAACCTTTTTGGCAGGAATGACCATGCTTTGCATAGCATCAAAATATTCTTTGTACATTTTCATTTGGAATTCAGTATATTTCATGCCTGCAGAATACGCCTCAAAAAACATATCCATTATGGGATTCTTTAATTTTGCACGCTTATTCTCTTCTCTCTCAAAGAATTCCTTAACTAAATTTTGTTGAGGATAATATTCTTCTTTAATTTCATTTACCTTCATCAAGTCTGCTTTATATATAACCTCCCTTTTATCTGCAAACACTGGTTTTCTATGGCTTAAAAATGCATTCATTCCTTCCTTCTGGTCATTTGTTGAGAAAAGCAATCCCCATAAAACTCTTTCCAATTCCAAACTTTTATCTAAAGGCAAATCCCATGATAAGTGTAAAGCACTCTTCATAGCTGCCAAAGCAACCCGCCCTTTAGAAGCAAGTTCAGTAACAAAATTTTCAGTTACTTTTTCAATCTCTTCTTTTTTAACAACCATGTCTACAAGGCCCATTTTGTATGCTTCCTCCGCAGTGAACTTCCTTCCAGTGTATGTCATCATACGTGCATAGGTTATTCCTATGGTCCTAGGCAATCGTTGGGATCCACCCCATCCAGGAATAACACCAATGTCTATTTCAGGTTGCCCGATAAGTACCCTATCAGTGGCAATCCTAAAATCTGCGGAAAGGGATATTTCACATCCACCTCCAAGTACAAAACCATCTAGCATCATCACAACGGGTATGGGAAGCAATTCAATTGACCTTGTAAGGTCCTGCCCTAGTTTTGAGAATTCAATGGCTTCTTTCTCGTTCATATTAGACATGTGCTTAATATCTGCACCTGCTGTAAAAACATTGTCAATGGCACTTTTAATAACTACCACTTTTATATGGCAATCTGGGGAATCAAGCTTATCGATTATTCCTTGAAGTTCTTTTAAGACGTCCACTGTAATAACGTTTAGTGGTGGGTGATTAATCTCTACATATCCTATCTCATTTTTCTCATAAAAATTTACATATGTCATATTTTTTACCTCTACCACTTAGATTATTGAACTTAATCTTATATTTTTCTAATTTTATTTATTACATCCCTAAATGATTTTGGGGTAGCACAAAGTAGGAGATTTTGCAAAAAAACTATATAATGGAATCGCCTAAAATCATATCGATTCAGATGAACGTATTATATGGCAAAGATATTCTTTCTATAAAAAACCTAAAAAAGGATGAGATCGAACTAGTTCTAAACAAAGCTGAAGAAATGCTTCCTGCTGCTTCTGGAAAAAAACAATTACATAATCTAGAAGGCAAAATACTTGCAACTGCTTTCTTCGAACCTAGTACACGAACCCGATTATCTTTCGAAACCGCTATGCATCGCCTTGGGGGAGATGTTATAGGCTTTGCAGAGTCCAAAACAACCTCTACCTCAAAAGGTGAAACGCTGTGTGATACAATGAAAATGTTGGCATCCTATAGCGATGCAATTGTAATGAGGCATCCCTATGAAGGTTCTGCAAGAATTGCTGCTAACTGTGTAGATAAACCCATAATAAATGCGGGTGATGGTGCAGGCCAGCATCCTACACAAACATTATTGGATTTGTTTACAATAAAAAAAGAATTGAAAAAAATTGATGGCCTTAAAATTGCAATGATTGGTGATCTGAGGTATGGAAGAACAGTACACTCTTTATTATATGCATTGTCACTTTACGACGTAGAGGTTATGCTTTCTTCTCCTCCTTCATTGCAAATGCCTTCAGATATTATTGATGAACTTAAAAATAAAATTCCTATAAACATTGTTGAACTTGATGAAGTAATAAAAAATGCAGATGTACTCTACGTTACTAGAATACAAAAGGAACGTTTTCCTGATGAAGAAGATTACCTAAAGGTAGCAGGGTATTATACAATCACATCTGAAAATTTGAAAAAGGCAAAAAAAGATCTTATTGTAATGCATCCACTTCCAAGAGTGGACGAAATATCTACCGATGTAGATTCTACACCCCATGCAAAATATTTTACTCAAGCCTTCTACGGTGTCCCTGTTAGAATGGCATTGTTGGATCTAATTATGGAGGAATAAAAATGGAAGAAAAAGTTCTAAAAGTAACGCCTATAAAAAATGGAACCGTTATAGACCATATTCCTAGTGGAAATGCTCTTAAAATAATCAAAATATTAGGAATAGAAGACCATGGGCATGGATCATCAATAAGTATACTTATCCACGTTCCTTCTAAAGTGCTTGGATGGAAAGATGTAATAAAAATAGAGGATAGGGAACTAAAAGACAAAGAGGTAAATAAAATCACATTGATAGCACCTAATGCAACGATAAACATCATAAGAAATGAACGAGTATTCGAAAAGAAAAAGCCTTCTTTACCTAAAGACCTCGTAGGAATAGTAAAATGTGTGAATCCTAATTGCATATCTAATAAAAAAGAGGAAAAGGTTGAACATAGAATAATTGTAGAAAGCCAAAAGCCTCTCAAAATCAGGTGCTATTATTGTGATCGTGTAATACCCAATCCATTAGATGCTATTTTAGTGTAAGGGGAATCCCAATGGCTGTCAAAAAAGTAAAAACACTCATAGATGGATATTATTCTATAGATATGGGCATGCTCATTTGGCTTAAACCTTCTTATTATGGGAAAAAGATAATGGCATCCCTTAAATCTTTATACATTGAAACTGACAATAACAGGATATTGGTTGATACTGGTATAGGTGAACTCCCTCCCCAATACAAAAAATATTATGATATTGACAGATCAACCTCATTAGAAAAAGAACTTAAAAAGATGTCGTTAACAGTTGATGACATTTCTATTGTAATAAATACCCACCTACATTTTGATCACGTAGGAAACAACTCTCTATTCAAAAAAGCTATCCATATAACCCAAAAAGATGAACTGGATTATGCCATAAATCCTAAGCAAAGGTTTATGCGCGGTGGTTATATAAAGGAATACCTAGAAGGCTATGAATTCAAAACGATTCAAGGAAAGTATGAATTGGAAGAGGGAATTTCAATGATTCCAACCCCTGGCCATACAGTGGGGCATCAATCGATAATCGTTAATTATCAAAATGATACCATAATCTTTTGTGGGGATGTAGCGCCATTAAAAGAAAATCTTTCTAAAGGGCTCGTTATTGGAATATCCTATGACCCTGTAAAAGCAGAAAAATCCTTGGATGAGTTGATAGCAATGAAGGGTACAAAAATCACAAGCCATGATAATGATTTTTACCCAATAGGGGAAGGATATGCCTAAAGGGGGAGTAAAGTCCGGTATAAAGGCAACTTCTAAATCCATTGAAAAAGAGTTGTTAGATAAAATCAAAAAATTTTTAAATGAACCTGAAATATACATGCCAGTATGTACAAATGATTGTTCTTATTGCCCTTTCAAAAATTACGTTAAAAAAATAGAAAAACTAAAAGAGAGTGGAATATCTAGCATTGGAGGCAAAATAAGCGTTTCATTTGGTGGGGAAATCATCAAAGCTTTTGCCGATTTTACTGAAGTAGTTGAGAATAAAAAAGAATTGAGCCATATAGGAATTACCACAATAGACAAAGAATCGTATTATTACATTTATGGAAAGCATGCTAAAATTGAGACCTTGATTGGATTGCTTAACAAAAACAAACCACATGTACACATGCTAGCTTTTTCTACGGAAGTCAAACATGGTTACGTATTTTACATTACTGATAAACTATTGTGTGCAGGCATTAACGGCAAAATGCCAGAGCAATTCATTGAACATATTAACCACACATTAAACTACGCCTTCAAAAGGGAGGGGAATACTCTATCTATTGGTGACCAAATTGGCCCTTATATAAACGTATCTGTTGGGGGCATAGAAATAAATATTTACAAAAGCAAGGCAAGTGACAAAAGCTCCTTTGTAAATGACCTTTATGATTATATCGGTGCAAGAAAAAATGAAAAAAGCAATATTGCTAAAACCTCTTTCTATGTTAAAGTAGGCGATAAACCCACTCCCATAACAGTTGAAAAAGATATTTACAAATCCTACCTCAATGGACAAATTTCTGATAAAAACCTCCTTAATAAAGTAGTTATTGCTTACACAAACCAAATAAAAAATGAAAAAGACTTAATTCTTAACTGGGTATCTTACAAAAATGATATAGATGGATTTTTAAATGCTCTAAATACCAAACCCCATGAAATCATTGCAATAAAAAATTTTATTAAAAAATACGGAAGTAGCATTGTATTTGAGGGGTCATCTGGTGTAAAGTTTATTGAAACTTATTGGGAGGTCGGCAAAGATGCCTTTACTGAACCATTCGGCAAAGAACCCAATGTACAGGCAAACAAGGCAGATGCCTTCCTTTATAACTTATGGAAAGAAAAATTCAAAAAAGAAAGGTTATTGAAAATACCGGAGCTAGACAATGTTGGAGACGACCTCAAATTTTTGGATAACGTAGTAAGGATATATCACTCTCAAGGCGTACAAGATGTAAAAAATTACTTACAGTCCTACAAAAACCCATCATTTAAAATGAAAGCAATATCTTATGCAGTGTTCACAATTTTGGGTTCGATTCAAGATGTAGAATGGAAAATGACAAAAGAAGAAAAAGAAATGGGCTTAAAAATGAAAGCCAAAATAGAAGAAATTTTAAATTCAGAAGGGGAAAATTATGTATCAAAAATTGAAGAATTTAAAAAACTTTACAATCTTTAAAGGAAAGGCAAGTCTACAATTGTTCCATCTTCCAAATTGTTGCGTATCTTGACTTTAATTTTATCCCCTTTTTTACCCTTGCTTATATATCCTAATGCGATGCCTTTCTTTAAGGAAGGGGATATTGTGCCAGAAGTAACATGCCCTATTTGTTCCCCGCTTTCACTATAAATTTCTGAAGAATGCCTTGGTATTGCCCCTGTTTTATCCATTACTATTCCACATAGAAATTCTTTCTGGTTATTCAAATGTTCAATAACTGCATTTTTTCCTATAAAGTTATGTTCTAGATCTATGAATTTCATAAGGCTAGCTTCTACTGGTGTCTTATCATTATGGAAATCACTTCCTGATAATAAGTACCCTTTCTCTAACCGTAAAGTATCTCTAGCCCCTAAACCAACAGGCATAATTTTGCTTTTATCTTCTGTTTCAAAGATTTTATTCCAGTAAGGGACTGCATCGTTATTAGGCACATAAAGCTCATATCCCAATTCCCCTGTATATCCTGTTCGAGACAAAAGAACCTCTTTTTTACCTGTTATAGGCAATGTAGACGGGTTTGCCAATAAACTAGAAAAAAATTTGAATCCATAAAATGGCATTTTTATTTCCCCGAAAAGGGTTTCCATAATTTCTTTAGATTTTGGGCCCTGTATAGAAAGTATAGCCATATCTAAAGTCATGTTGATTGCAGTAGTATATTTTATTATCCTGCTGTATATTAAATCCGCAGTAGCTGCATTGGGTACAAGGAAAAACATTTTATCGCTTAATCTGTAAAGAATCATATCATCTATGATTCTACCCATTTCATCTAGCATCATTGTATATTTTGCTCTGTTCATAGGCACTTTCATGGGATCTATTGTAAATAAGGAACCAACTAAAGGATTGGCTTCAAATACTATTTTTCCCATATGTGAAACATCAAATATGCCTGAATATGTCCTTACATTAAGGTGCTCTGGAATAATGCCCTTAAAATATAATGGCATATCCCAACCACCGAATTCAGTTATTTGAGGTGAATATTCCAAAATTTTTTCATATAATGCAGTTCTTTTTGCCATATAAGATCAAAAAAGAATCTCTTTTTAAGTATTTATGAATTTAGAATCAAACAATCCATGTTTTTCAAATATCATTGTTTCATAAAGTTCAAATATGTAAAATAAGCTTGTAAAAATAAAGGTGTGTTTATGAAAAAAATCATGATGGTAAGTTTTGTAGGTATTATAGTTGGTGCATTATTATTTGCGGTTGTTGCTAGTGCCATCCCCCTTCAATCATTTATAAGCAATGCAAGCCTCTTTAAAAGCAACACCAACACCACAAATAGCACATCTAATAGTTCTACTTATCAACTTACAATTATAACCCTAGCTAAGATTAGCGGTACAAAATCTGTATTATCTGACGTTCATATTCAAATATACCATATAAATATTGCCAAATATTCCAATGGAACTATACAAATATTGTTAGTTCCAGTATATAACGGGACCACTCCTTACAACGGGACAATAAAAATACAACTGGTTGGTGGCAATTACCTCATATTAGCGCATTACCATAAATTATTTGATAGAAAGATTGTTAAACTACATTCAAACAAAATAGTTATTATCCACATGCATAAAAGAGGTGAATATAACGGCAACGGTATGAGCAATGGCAATGAGACTAATAATGTAACGAGCAATGAGGTTATCATTACTGCTAATCCTCTTAACTCCCACTTTTAGAAGTTATCCCCCTACTAGATGTACAAGGCTAAAACTAATTTATTTCAATAATTTGCATTATCATTTTAATCCAACTAACGTAACTGTTCATTGCTGCCCTCAATCCACTCAATGTATCTGAGTAAAGGGTAATGCTTACTTGGTTGTCTAACATACTAACCTCAACGTCAAAAAAACCATCTGAATCTTCCACATCTTTTATGGCACTATAAAATTCATGCCTTTTTTTATGGTCTTCAAAGGTTACCTCTATAGTAAGGGAAGAACTCCTTTCTGTTTTCATAGTATATATCCATTCTTTTCTAATATGCTTTTCATTTTCAAAGCATCATATTCTAGCTGAGGGCTTTCGCAAATCAAAGTAATAGACAAATCACTTTTAACAAGTTCTTTAGCTAAAGGCTCAAATGTTGGATTAGATCCTTCATTCATGGGTTCATGTATATCTACGTATTTTCCATTTTTAAATCTTAAGGCTTCAAAATGTGAATTTATGTGTTGAATGCCATTATTCAATAAAGTTTTAATCATAAAACCATAATCTACATTTCCGTTCTGCCTCGCATATGTATGCGCCCAATCAATGTATGGATATACCCCTGGAACCTCTTTGTAAATCTTCATGACTTCCTCAAAGGTCCCAAAAGCACTTTCTTTAGCCATAGTTTCAATTCCAATTTTCACACCCTTAATCCCATTTGAGTCCATCTTTTCTAACACCTTTAACATCCCCTCTTTAATGCGTTCATAACAAACAGATGGATCTTTTTTTCCATAAAAACCAGCATGAACTGCAATAGCATCTGCCTTCATATAAAAAGCCTTTTCAGCAGTATCGTAAATTCTCTGGATAGATGCAATACGCTTATCCTCTTCATCTGAGCACAAATTTATAAAATAGGGTGCATGTGCTGAAAGCCTAACATTCATAGTAGAAGCATATTCCCCTACCTTTTCTGCCTCACTATTTGACATTCTAACGCCATGAACAAACTCAACTTCCATTGCATTTAAACCCAGTTCATGAACTTTTTCTATACCACTTATCGTTTTTCTATCCTTTGCAGAAATGGGGACTCCCGCTGTTCCCAGATATATTTTTAACATGTAAATACAAACGCAATATCAATATTAAAGGTTTTAGAATTTAAAGCAGTAACAACAAATATATATAAAATTTACTTCTAAATTTATGTAAATGTAAAATACAAAATTATATACTTGTATTAACATTACTTATATCATGAACATCATAGAAATCATGAATTCGACTTTTGTGCCTATGGTGATGATCACTGGTTTAGCTTTAATTATATTAGGATTGCAGGATAGGTATGGAAGAGTTATTGATAGAATACGTTTGCTTCATACTATTATTGTAAAAAACGATATGGATCCTCAACTAATAAAATCATATAAAAAACAGATTCCAATATTATTTAGAAGGGGCAAATTGTTGAGGAATGCTATGTTGTCAATGTATTCTGCTGTTTTTTTTGGAATAGCCTCAAGTATTGCCATATTGTCTGCATATATAGAAAACGTAGACATGACTATTTTAATGGCGTTTGTTGTGGTATTGGGATTAATCTCCTTTTTTGTAGGAAGTATATTTGCGATAATGGATATACATGCATCATACCAAGCGATAGAGATAGAAATGGAAGGAGTTTAAACCCTAACGGATAAAATAGTAAACAACATATGCAATAATTGTTGAAGATGCCATAGATATAAAGTTATTTGAAAATTTGTCTATATGCCCTTTATTTTCAACGAGTTCTCCTAGTACACTATCTATTTGGCACCCTAGAAAACCAAGCACAATTGGTATAAGTGTAACATACAATAAAGAGGTTATAGGCATTCCACCAATAAAAATAACTAGTAAAGTAAAAAACACGATAAACGCACTACCTAGAAAAGCCCATACTTCTCCAAGAATTGAAATCCCTCCATTTATTCCGGTAGGAACTTTTACAAATCTTATAATCGAATAAGTTTCATTTGAAATTACTCCCATTTCAGAAGCAAGAGCGTCTGACATTGCAAAACCCATGGAGGTTGAAAACAGCATAATAAACAAAGTAGTATCTAAAAAGTGCAATAAATAATGCAAAACAATAACAACCGTAGGTATAAATATATGGCTCGTTACACTTTTCCAACCCCTTTCTCCACCACTTCCTTCTTGAATACCGATTGCCTTTTTAAGTGTAAATTGGTATTTGGTAACTATATAAGCAGTAAAAACAAAGGCAATGAATATAACTATATATTGAAATCCACCAACAAAATTATCAATAAGGCCGAAGAGCATAGTGCTAATAGCTCCATCAGAAGTTAGGATTTTTTCAATATATGCAATATATACTACCACTATAATAAATAATGAACTTAAAACTAAAAAATAGTACGAATTAATCATAAAAGAATCTTTTCAACAAGGCCACATATCATATGGCCTGCAATAATATGGATTTCCTGTATATGCTCTGTTTCTTCAGAGGGTGCAACGATCAAATAATCTACATAATCGCCCATTGCAAGTCCTTTCATGCCTGTTAAGCCAACGGTTATTGCTTTTTTTTGTTTTGCAATTTTAAGCCCATTAAGTACATTTTTAGATTTTCCACTTGTAGATAACCCAATACAAACATCTCCCTCTGAACATAAACCCTCTACCTGCCTACTGAAGATATCTGAATAATCATAATCATTTGCAATAGCTGTCACAGCCGCAGAGTTTGCAGTTAGCGCTATAGATGGGTATGATTTACGATCATACTTAAATCTACCAGAAAGTTCTGCAGACAAGTGTTCTGCTTGAGAAGCGCTTCCTCCATTTCCGAACCATATCACCTTATGATTATTCTTAAGAGAACCCGAAATTAAAATGGAAACCTGCTTTATTGTTTCGATCTGTTTTTCATCTTTAATAAAAGCATTTATTGAATTATATGCACTGTTGAAAGATTTCCTTATTTCATCATCAATCTTTATATCCATAATATCATCAACCCTCTACACATTTGACAATACCTTCAAATACAACATTATATAAAAGATTTCCTTCAGGTTATGGTTTCTGTTAACCATGTTAACATCCACCTTTGGAAGTTATCATCCCCGTAAATTCAGAGACGCTTAAACTTCTTGGGTATAACCCTACACTCTCTATCCCGTCTGCAAACGCTTCAGGAACTGCCTTTTTTATTATATTATATACACCATTGAGATCCGCATGTATCTGTATTCCATTCTTAGATCTGAAAATGCCCCTTTTTATTCTTTTCCCCATGTACTCATCATGATGTTCAATGCTTTCATTGTCAAGGAATGAACACTTGCTTGTGTGATCCTCGCCTTGTATTATTACCTCTATGCCAGCCTCTTCTGCCTTATATTTGATCTGATTTATCAATGTGTTAAAAGGTATCTGTACAAAGTTCTGGTTGTTGATCCTTCC
>Ga0080003_1000115_pt1 | contig 57516 bp, 46 predicted proteins | sample JossMetagenome_FD_69206 | JGI IMG/M metagenome (GOLD analysis project Ga0080003, IMG submission 69206) | Hot spring microbial communities from Joseph's Coat, Yellowstone National Park, USA - JC2_E (SPADES assembly) (version 2) | ecosystem: Environmental > Aquatic > Thermal springs > Hot (42-90C)... | reverse complement strand
TTATCAAAGGGCCGTAGGTGCTGACCTGGTTCGGCTGAAGCACGGCGCTGGCGGCCAGGGCCGGCAACGCCGCGCTAGACAGAAATATGGCGAAAATTAGCAAAGAGTATATCTTTTGCAACTTACACAACACCCCGAGCATGCATATAAGTTTATCGAAAAGAAAAACTCATAGGGGCCCGCGCAACTCGCTGACCCAAATCCGCGCTAGCTAAGCCGCTTCCCTTCCTCCGCGCGATGAACTAGGCTCCCGAAAGTTTTAAACGCGGGCCTATCATTATTTTGAGACATGAGGCAGCGCAGAACCCGGCGCAACGAGAAACGCAGAAAGACGAGGAACCCCTTATCAACTTTCAGCGATGACGAGTTGCGCTGCCTTTACATGTTCTTCGTCGAAAATCAAAGCGTGTCGGACATAGCGCTTTCCGCCAGCCCATCCGACTTCGAAAAAAAATCGCTTTGGAAGCACGCAAAGAATCACATTTACTCGCTCATATGGAAGTTGAGGTACATGCTGGAGGAGAGGTACGGCCGGACGCTAAGACAAAACGAGCTAGACGCCCAAGCAGCTTCCCTTCTGAGAAGGCACCGGGCTAAGAGCGCCAGCACGCGGGGTGCGGCAGCCCAAGGCGGCCGCGAAGAGCGAGGCTGCAACCAATTCCCTTTCACGTTCACAAGGACCCTTCCTCAAAGTGAACGAAACCCGCGGCCAGCATCGCTACTTTTATAAGCCTCCAACGCTAGGGGATAGGTGAAGCATTTGGCCTTACAAACCTCAAAAGAGGGTAATGAGATACCCCTCCTCATTTTGAAGGAGGGAACGAAGAGGACGTCCGGTGCGGAAGCCCTTCGCTCGAACATAGCCGTTGCTAAAACCGTTGAGGAAACCCTAAAGACGTCTCTTGGGCCCAAGGGGCTCGACAAGATGCTCGTAGACAGTTTCGGGGACGTGACCATAACCAACGACGGCCACACCATAGTCAAGGACATGGAGGTTCAGCACCCGGTCGCTAAGATGCTTGTGGAGGTGGCTAAGGCTCAGGACCTCGAAGTCGGTGATGGTACCACCACCGCGGTGGTCCTCTCGGGGGAGTTGCTCGGCAAGGCCGAGGACCTCCTGGACGACAACGTCCATCCCTCCCTAATAATAAGCGGGTATCAGAAGGCCAGCGCGTGGGCTCTCGAGGAACTTGATAAGATATCGGTAAAGGTAGACCCTCAAGACAGAGAAAAACTCATGGAGCTGGCTAAGACCTCGCTATCGAGCAAGGTAGTGGCCGGCGGAAAGGGACTTGAATACCTCAGTTCTTTGGCGGTTGACGCGGTACTCCAAGTTGCCAGGCAGGTCGACGGCAAGTATTATGTCGACCTTGACGACATAAAAGTTGAGAAGAAAAAGGGGGAGTCCATCGAAGATTCGAAGCTCGTCAAAGGTATAGTGCTAGACAAAGAGGTCGTTCATCCGGGCATGCCGAGGCTGGTCAAGGGAGCCAAGATAGCCGTAGTCAACGCGGCCATGGAGGTTGAGAAACCGGAAACCACGGCAAAGATACAGATAACCTCCCCAACTCAATTGAAATCGTTCCTCGACGAGCAAACCAATATGCTGAGAGAGATGGTCAACAAAGTGGCCGCCACTGGGGCTAACGTCCTCATATGCCAGAAGGGCATAGACGACATAGCCCAGCACTTCTTGGCAAAGGCCGGCATCCTTGCGGTGAGGCGCGCCAAGGAAAGCGACATGGACAAGCTGGCTAAGGCAACGAACGCCAGGGTCGTTACCAGCTTCAACGAGCTGACCAGCGCTGACTTGGGTACAGCCGAGATAGTAGAAGAAAGGAAGGTCGGAACCGAAAAGATGGTGTTCATAGAGGGGTGCGCCAACCCAAGGGCCGTCACGATATTGCTCAGAGGAGGCAGCGACATGTTCGTCGACGAGGCGGAAAGGTCCATACACGACGCCCTATTCGTGGTCAAGAACGTCCTAGAAGACGGCAAGATAGTGGCCGGAGGTGGAGCCCCGGAGGTCGAGCTCAGCATTAGGCTCAAAGAACGCGCAAAAGCCTTGACTGGGAAAGAACAACTAGCTGTTATGAAGTACGCCGAGGCTTTCGAGGTAATCCCCAACGTGCTCGCTGAAACTGCAGGCCTTTCCCCACTCGATACAATAGTGAAGCTCAGGTCGCTTCACATGGAGGGTAAGACCAACTACGGCATAGACGTCTTAAAGGGTGAGCTCGCGGACATGGTCGAAAGGCAGATAATCGATCCCACCAAAGTCAAGGCCCAAGTCATAAAATCGGCCACTGAAGCGGCAGTAATGATACTGAGGATCGACGACGTAATAGCCGCCGCGGCACCGCCTCCACCACCTCCAAAGTCTGGCGAAGGTGGTATGGGTGGAGAGGAGTACCGATAGGCAAGCCTCCCAACAGAAAAGGTTTCCTTGGTTGACTAAGTACGAGAAGACGAGGGTTATTGGGGCTAGGGCGCTTCAGATAAGCTTGGGCGCTCCCCCATTGTTACCAGAAGAAAAGATCAAGGGGAAAAGCGAACTACAAATAGCCCAAGAAGAGCTGGACGCCGGTTTGCTTCCCATGGTGATTTATAGGAAGAAACCGAACGGAGAAATAGAGACCGTAAGTCTGTCCGACTTAAAGGGTGCAGGGGCACTCGTCCCTCGAAAAAGGTTTTTTGCAATAAAACGATGAATGAAATGCGGATGACCGGGCGCAAACGATGCGCCGCATACGAGATCATTTGCAATTTCAAAAATTTTATTTCCTCAATAATTCGACCTTTGGGGACGTTCAAGCCTATTTTAGAGTAACCTCAATTTAAAATTTCCTTATCCCAAAATACCCAAGGATTAGTGTGGTTTTCCGCCGTCAATAATTCATTGAATTAGATTGCGGCGAATTGGACTACAGCCCAGTTTATATTATCACTTTTTACGATAAAACCGTTTAAATCGGCGGGTTTGCTTTTTTCAAGCTAAGTCCTCTCTAAAACGGTTAGAGACTCGATTATATGCAAAAGCAGAGGACGGCACCCAGTGCGGATGGGGACAGGGTTAGATTCGATGACACAATATGAATGAGAATTTCAAGGGGATAAGATTAAACGGCAGGGGACTTTGTGCCAATGAGAATGGAACCGACCCAGCGCTTCCAGGTCGAAAAAGAGCTTTTCTCTAGGTTTAACGTCCGGGATGAGTACGTAGGGGCAAATCAGTGGGTATTCTTAGTAGACCAAGACCCATTATTCGGAAAAAAGTTCAAGGAGCTCTACTCTGCCGTCCAGCTGCTGGGATACTGGACATTCGCCAGGAAGAGGGGAAACCTGATAACCATAAGCGTAGTAAAGGCCATACACCGCGGACCCAGGAGGAAGTCCGTATACATGGCGCTCTTCCTCGCGACTTTCTTAAGCGTGGCCATAAGCGGTTACGAGCTATCCAGGGCTTTCCTGATGAGCCTGGGTTATCAAAACGCTCCTCCGGCCCTAATGATCGAAATGACCGTCGAGTTCGTGGCTTCGCTCTTAACCATACTCGGTATCCACGAACTCGGTCACAAGTTCGTTACTGAAAGGGCTGGAGAAAAGGCGTCGTGGCCCTACTTCATACCTGGGCCGCCCTACCTGCTCGGAGCTGGCTTCCTGGGAATTGGAACTTTTGGGGCCATGATCATGGCGGAGGAACCCCCGCTTGACAGAAACCACCTTTTCGATTTGGGCATAAGCGGACCGCTGGCCGGCTTTGCCTTATCCCTCATGGTAGCGGCGATCGGGGTAGCTCTATCGCCACCGATGATGAACCCCCTCGTGGTTAACTCCTTCGGGCCTTACTACTCGATATTTTACAGGTTGCCTTTGATAATACAACTCTTTTTCATCCTGAAGGGAGAATCGCCAAACGAAGCCGCGCTGAGCCCTGTTCTGATCGCCAGCTGGATAGGTATGCTGGTGACCTTCCTGAACTTACTACCGGCTTCTCAACTGGACGGAGGGCACGTCTTCCGCAGCTTCTTATCATACAGACAGGCGCTAGGCGTATCGGTCGCTGTGGCCATGATCATGATGATGACCGGGTACTGGCTGATGGGCGTGCTCGTACTTTTTATGGCCTTCATACCCGACCCAGGGCCATTGGAGGAGGTCACGCCACTGGCTAGGAGCAGGAAAGCGCTACTTTTATTGGACTTCACCATCATAATATTAACTGCCGTGGTCCTGCGAACCAGCGGCTTCTAACTCGTCAATCGCTTGAGCTATTGCGCTGAGCGCCTGTTTCTCCCCTTTAGCACCAGCGCAGATAACTCTCCCAGAGGAAAAAATTATGAAAACGGCCGCGGGCGTTCTGTGGATCAGTCCCGGAAACTGTTCAGGTTCATATATCGACCCACGCAAGGTCAAACCCAGCCTCTCGAGGTTCACGGGTCTACCCAGCGAGAAACTGGCCACGACATTCCTTATGGTGACCTTGGGGGACCTACTGACCTTCATACCGTTCTTCACCAGAAAAGCACGCACCCGTTTGACCACGAGCTTGACGTCCTCTTCGCTTTTCGCCCCAACGATGACCGCCTTTCCCGATGAAAAGATCAAGGCCGTAGTCTTGGGCTTGGCGAACTTGACCGCGACGCCGGGGAACTTCTTCGGATCATAGTTTAGGTAGGGATTGCGAGAGAAAAGGGCGTAGATATCAATGTCCCTAGAGAAGTTCACCGTGGCGACCACGTTTTCTATCCTGACCGAGTTATCCAATAGTCGGAGACATGGCGCGGCAGCTTAAAAGTTTGCCTTGAGCGAGCTGACGCCCTAAGCGCCCTCAAGGGCCAAACGCGCCGTTCTTTTGCCATATTACAAAGACCCAAAAACCTCCTAAATCAGCTCTTACAACACGATGCGGAAGGGGGGATTTGAACCCCCGCGGCCAACGGCAACGGATGTCTTACCATACCGGTGTGGACCTAAGTCCGCCCCCTTGGGCCATGCTCGGGCACTTCCGCGATTTAGGGGCATTTTTTGAAATTTAAGCATAGCTACTAACCGATTTCCCATCGCGCCGACTACCTGTAAACGAAAAATGCGAACTAAACCCCTCGCACTGGCTTAAGCGGGCTGAATGCGGCTTTTGGGTTACCGCAACCCCAGAGGGGCGTGTTTCATTGAGCCGATCGGCGAGCGGCCGGTAGATGAACATAAACCAGAGGGGAATCCTCCGCCCTCTCCGCAATGAACCAGGTTATGAATTCCATATAGATGAGAGGAGGATTCCCCTTACAGCTATGGCTTACGCGATTTATCTGTATTACTCGAACATGTCCTCGGGTACACCGCCAAGTCCCTGAGGAGCGCCATCGTGAGGAGCGCAATCATGAAGATCTACACGGCAATATGGAGGGGGGTGCACAGGCTCGGTCCCGTCCTCGGATCCTTCGGCGCGGATCCTGGGGACGTGCGCACGATATCCCTCACAGAGACGATGGTTAACGCGGGAGGAACCTCCGCTCTGATTTGGGTCGCCTTCGAGCCGGACCTCCACCATGCCCGACTTCCACGTAGCCCGCGCGGGAATCCATCGACGCCTATCCCTTCATCAGGCGGTCCCTGCATAAATACGGCAGGGTCCCGATCTACACGGACGGCGCGAGGTAGTACGGGGATGCCTGCAGGTGGGCCGGCGTGGAGCGCGTGGCCTACGGCCCCCTGAGGAACCCAATATCCGCGCAGCGCGTGCTCCAGCACGCGAAGGAGGGGACTGAGGCCTTCGACGACCTCTTCCCTGTCGGCGAGCGATGGCTCGCGTCCGGGCGCGCCTTCGAGCGCGCTCAACCCGCTGTCCGCACTTACGTTCACGCAGGACTTCGCGTTCGAGAACGGGGACCTGAAGAGGCCCCCGCTGGTGTATAAGGAGGAAGAGATGCCCCCGTGGCTAAACGAGACGCGCCGGATGTTGTAGCTCTAAGTGAGTGGGTATAATGAAACACGTCCCCAATTACCATGTTAAGCTAATAAGGGAGAGATCACCCCTGGATCGCGATCGCCTCCGACGGCGCGCGCCATCCCCTCTTGATGCTCAATCCACTGCAGTACACAGGAGCATGTCAGCTATCTTGGCCAGCGGCACAGCCTTCGTCCTCCTCGCCTTGATGTATTTGAAGAATGCCCGCGTCTTCCTCTTCAGCGTCGCGAAGGCCTCTCGACCCTCCTCCCGACGCCGAATATGCCTTGGTGTCTGAGGTCGAGCTCGCAGAATGGCCGCGGGTGACGGATTCCTACGCACCACGGATGTGCGCGCGAGCGCATTAGCGCGCGTGGGAATCGTCGAGAGGCGCCTGCCCATTCTAGCGCCATCCATCCAAACCCCGCGGTCCTCAGGACCTTACTACGGCCTGCGCTCCCCGGCGGCCCCACCTCGAATTCGTCGGCGCGCACGCAGCGCCACCAGCGCGGCCCCGGCGCCGCCGCTGAACGTGGTCGACATCCTTCTCCTTCAGCGCCGTGAAGTGCATCCCTTCCACCCGCTTTCCGTTGATCATCTCCCGCGAAGCCCGTCCCCCTCTGCGCAGAGGAGGCATGAGAGCCCACGCGGCCCGCTAGGCCCTCACGAGGCCTGGCACGCCCGGCAATTCGAACTTGGTGAATACCCCGGGACTCTGGCTTCACCGCGACGAGCGGTCGGGCTCCGCGCTGACCGGAAGCGCGGTCGGCTTCAAGGTTCACCGCAATGGGGAAGAGGAGACCACAGCTATGAGGGCGCTGCGCTCGAAGTGAGAGTTCCTGCTGGATACTCGCTTGTAGAGCACTTAGATAAACTACTATCGCGGTCAGAGCAATCGCTGCCCCTCCCGCTATCACCCGCGTCGCGCCCGGCGTACCCGATCCAATTTAAACAGCGAAGTAGAAAACAGGTAAAACTCTAAAAGCGCAGTGGCAAAGGCAGAATGACTGGCAAGTTGCAATCGGCATTGGCAGGAGTAACTCGAAGCCCGCCTAGGAGAGAAACGCGTAGGCTGCCCGTATCCATTGCCCATTCGGGAGCGTCCTCCTCCGGCCGCGGGCTGGGTCCCCCTGGGGCCCCTTGAGGCCGGGTGACTCACCTCTGGGAGGACTTGTGGCTGCCCTCCGGGAGGCGCTGCCTGAGAAACTTGCGGTGCGGGGAAGCGAGAGCCGCGCTTCGCGCAAAAGTTCTCATCGTAGTGGTTCGTTGCCCCCCATCCTGGACGGTTTCCGCTTCCGAACCGTCATCTTTTTTCTGCCCTTTATTTTCCCCTCTTAAATCCAGGAAAATGAGTATCACTAACAGGCCGAGTATGAATACGTAGACGGGCGGCTCCTTGAGAAAAAGTATGAGGTAGCCGACGTAAGGTATCACGTAAACCACTTCTCCTATGACCCTGTTCTGAGGAATGCCGTAGGGCGGCTCGAAGCCCACCACGTTGTCCGCCACCGGGTTGGCGTCGCCCTTCGTGACGAAGTCGAGCTGCCCGCTCTGATTATTTATGGATATGACCCTGTGGACTATGGGATCTTCTATTTCTGGATCGGTGCTTTTGTAAACTATTATTTGACCGACGTGTATTTGGGAGGCGGGCACCGACTTAACTATTATCACCCAACCTATCCTTAGCGCGGGCACCATGCTTCCTGACGTCACCACCATTATCGGCGTCGGATTGCCCATGTATGCAACAAAACCTAGGTAAAGCCCAACTACGATCAATACGGGCACCGCAATCCCCAAAACACTTCCCTTGGATACCGAAACCATTTTACACTATTCAAAAAGAGGGATTTACACGTTTTGTAACAGCTCAGGGGTGATGTCGCCCACCCTGATAACCTTCAAATCGTCGTTGTCGACCTGTACAACCGTGGACGGAGACCCATCCCTTTTTCCTCCGTCGATCGCTATCATAGCGTGCGCCCTGACGTCTTCATCGACTTCGTCAAGCGAATGGGGCGGAGGGGCGCCCGAGCGGTTAGCGCTGGTCCCCACCACTAGGCCCGACGGCGAAGCCGAAGCCACACCGATGGCCACCGGATCGGCTGGCACCCTTAAGCCCACGTGGTCCGAGCCCTGGGTTGCCATTCTAAGCCGTTCGTCCAAGAGGGGTACCACTATGGTGAGCCGACCTGGCCAAAACTTTTTCGCTAATCTCGTAGCCCTTGTGGAGAAACGCCCCACTGAGAAAGCCCGCTCCGGCGAGCTCGCGAGTATTGGGTAGGGCTTCCCCTCCCTCTTCCCCTTGAGCGCCCCTAGCTCGCTCAACGCGCGCTCATCGTAGGGATCTCCACCCACGCCGTAAACCGTATCAGTCGGGTACACCACCAATCCGCCGCTGGAAAGGGCTTTCCTTACCAACTCATCCCATTTTTCTCCGGATTTCACTATCATCAACTCGAGTCATGATACCGATTTCATGGGCTATATCCCTTTCTCGTAACAGCAGCTCATCGCGCCACGAGGTCGGCCGAACGCAACGCGGGGATTTCAGCTCCCCTCCCTTCACGAGAGGGTAATCGCACCAAAGGGTTATAAGCACCTTCGCTACTTAAAACGCGGTGATAATGACGTCGACGACGCTCATAAGCGACGAGGATATGAAGACGCTAGAGAACATTTTCAAGGAACACCTAAAGAATCCGGTTATCCTCATGACTTTTATCAGCAGTAAGGACGAGTACGGCAATGAAGAAGCAGAACTCGTCAACGAATTGACTAAGTCGAGCCCCTTGATAAAAGCGGAGGTGTCCAACGTAGAGCAGGATGAAAAGACTGCATCGAAGTTCAACATAGACAAAACACCCGCTATCAGCATAGTGGGCGACGGCTACAAGGATTATCGCGTACGTTACTTCGGGTTACCGGCCGGGCACGAGTTTTCGGCGTTCATTGACGACGTAATTGACGTCTCCAACGGTAAATCTAGGCTCAGCCCAAACGGGAAGGCGAGGGTCAAGGCGATTTCGCAGCCGGTCCACATAGAGGTATACGTAACGCCAACGTGCCCGTATTGCCCGAGGGCGGTGAGGATGGCCCATCAAATGGCCATCGAAAATCCACTGATAACCGGTGACATGGTCGAAGCCATGGAATTTCCTGACCTGGCTGACAAGTATCAGGTTATGTCAGTACCGAAGATGATAGTAAACGGCAGCTATCACTTCGTGGGTGCTTTGCCAGAACCACAGTTCATAGAACAAATAGAACTCGCTCTAAAAGGAGCTCCTCCTCCCGAGGAAGAGTGAGTGAGGAAGTTGAGAAACCTTCCCTAAGTACGTACCATCAAGCAAGAAAACTTCGGCTTCCTCTATCGAAATTATTTTTCCTTTTAAGAGTGGCCCAAGGCCATAGCCTTCATCTCCCAGGCGGGAGTTTATGGGCCTGCCCCTCAAAAAAGGGTTGAAAGCAGGCATTGATATCAGCGTCGAATCGGCCGGTGTCTCACCGAACTTCTCCTTGAAGGCGGCCTCCGGGTCGCTGTAGGGCATGGACGACGACTCCAGGAAGGCCTTTGCCAACGCTTTCCCGTTGACCTTCGAGATGACCCATACCGGCTGCCTCACGCGAGCACCCATGTTGTCTCTCAGCTCCACCGCCCAATGGTTGTGGCCTATGACTAGAAACTCGCACGAAAACAACTCAGGGGCAGGCCAGGCGTGGCCGTGGAACAAGCCCACTTCGTCCCCGTTGGCTAACTCTATAATCATACCCCTGGCGGAATGAAAGTCCACACCGGACGGCAGCATGAGCTCAAGCCCCCCATCGTGGTTGCCGGGGATCACATCCACAGAGAACCCCTCCGCTATCAACCTGTCAAAGAAGTACGGTATCTGTTGCCACTCCTCCGGGTACGTCTTGCTTTCGCTCGCCTTGACGTCACCTATGAATATCAGCCTCGACGCCTTTTCCCGCCTCCCCAGCGCAATTATGGATTCCAGTAGATTTTCGTTCTGAGATGGAACGATAATTCCCTTTTCTGACAGAGCGGTCTCAAAACCCAGGTGGAGGTCGGATATGACCAGTCCTCCGTTTCCCTTGCTATCTACGATCTTGAGGGCGGGAGAACCCTGGACCGGCACTAGGGCGTTCCGCGGGCGCCTCAACTCACTTCGCTCGATGAAAGTACTGGTATTACTTCTTCCTCAACCAAGTCGAAGAATTTATCCACGTCCTTTGAGGCGAAGGCCACCACAACGCCATTCCTACCCAGACCGACGACCTGGTCAAACCGCTTGGAGCGCGCCACGGTGTACCAGATACCTCCCCTTTTAGAGAAATCCGAGTAGAGATCGGTTTCCGCTAAGGATTCACCGTAAAGGGAAAGCTTTTCCACCGTCTGTAACTGGTCAAAAAAGGTGACGACCTGATCCTCAGTCTTTTCGCCGACCAGTTTACTCATCAAAGCCGGAGGTATGGATAACGGGACTATGGTCTTATCCACGAAGATCACGTCGTTTAGCCTTTTGGCCACCGCGTTGGCCCTCCACTTCTTGGCCACTACGGTTAGGAAGGTCTTCGATCCCGCAGGGGTGAAAAGGAACGGGGCCTCATACGTCTTGGGTACGGGCACGGTATTGCCGTGCTGGTATACCTCGATGATGGAGTCATAATCGAAGAGCCCCTTTAGGCTCCCCCCTCTCAGTTGAAGCCCCTTTATCTCCGTGATGAACTTGAAATCCTCGGGCGCGCCCTTGGGTGGCTCCTCGTTGATCCTATAGCCAGCGAGCCTCTTGGCCATTTCCTCAATGGGGATGGGCTTCGTTACCAAGAAAAGCTTACCTGAGACCACCATAGTATTAACGGCCCGGCCCTTATAAACCAACGCCAAGGTCACTCTTCTCGCTTCCGCGTGCTCAGTACCTTCAGACGAGCTCCCCTACATCGCTCTGTATACCTGACCACCCTTCCCACCCTCCACTAATGCCCGAGCAACATAAACCCGATCTCTTCGTACGCCCTACAAGGGGGGCGTGCGGCCTAGATCGCCCAGAGGCCTGAAGAGGCAAGTGCAAACGTCGAACCCAAGAGGACGAGACCAAACGAAACGAGACGACCGGTATACACTGCCCGTGGCCAGATTTTTCGCGCGTTTATCTAGCCTAGCCTTGATCGCTTTCGCCGCTGTCCAACCGCGTCCAGAGCCACAACACCCCTTCCCAGCGTGTCTCCTCTGCGGAGTGGCGATACGGTTAAATGCGCGCAACTCGAAGTTGATTGAATTGCAAAGGGGCCCTCAGGCACCACCCGAAATGCTCCTAAAAGAAGTCATATTGGAAGACTTCATGTCCTACGAGTACGCACGCGTGCCCCTGAGGCCCGGTCTCAACGTCATAACTGGTCCCAATGGCTCAGGCAAGTCCTCAATCCTGTTGGGGATATCGGTGGCCCTTGGGCAGACGTACACTGAAAGGTCCAGAAAGCTGGCGGATTTAATAAGGAGAGGGGCTGAGGCGGCAAGGATCAGCATAATTTTCGATAACTCCCCAAAGGAGGGACGTCGCCCCATCCCCTTTAATAACACCGACGACTTCGTGATTTCGAGGTACATAAAGAGCGACGGCTCGAACTGGTTCGAGGCGGGAAGGAGGGAGGTCAGCAAGCTCGAACTCACGTCCATATTGGGCAGGTTCGGGATAAACCCAAACGACAGCTTGATAATAATGCACCAAAACATGATAGAAAACTTCAGCTCTTCTACGCCACAGCAGGTCCTCGCGCTTTTCGAAGACGCAGTTGGCCTATCCCCCTTGAGACGTAGCCTGCTGGAGGCCAAAAAGAGGCTGGATGAGATCAAAGGGCCAAACCCGGAAGAAATAGAGAGCGGTAAAAGGAACCTGGCTTACTGGGCAGCTCTCCACGAGAAATACCAGAAAAAACTGGAACTCAAGAGGAGATTAGACCAATTGGAGGGGGAAATGGCATGGCTAAAGGTAGAGGAGGCTAAGCGGGCGCTGGACGGGTACGCGGAAAGACTCAAGAAGGTCGAGTCCGAAGTGCGGCGCCACACCTCCGAAAAGAGCGAGTTGGAGAACAGGCTCAATGAAATGAAGGAGCGGCTAGTGAAGACGAAAGAGATCGACGAGATCGACTCCTTGGTGGAACTGGCCTTCAAGGCAGGGGTTGAGACAGAGTTGATAAGGGAAATGAAAGAGAACGCGTCAGATATAAGGTCGCGCGTGTCAAAGCTCTCGTCTGAGGTTGAACAACTGATGTCCGAAGCTTCCAAGTGGCCCAGGCCAGAGAGGTTGCGCGACGAGGAGGAAATCTTACGCGACAGAAAGGAGGCTGAAGCCGTATTGGCCACGTTATCCGAAGTAGATGAGGGCGTTGAAAAGGGCTATGAGCACGTCAGCGCTGAGCTGGATGAACTTCTTCGCAAAGCGAAGGAGGTCGAAGAAAACAAAAAGGCCGTATTACAAGAAATAAGCTACAGGGAAAAACTCTGGATCGAGGGCGTGAGGAAGCTAGTCGATGAAGTAGGGGAAGGCTACAAGTACGTGCTATCTCAAGTAGAGGGCGCGGGCTACTTGAAGCTGACAGGAGTAAAAGAGGGAGGGGATCCCGAAGAAGCAGGCCTGGAGCTCTACGCCGGTTTCCGCGGCACTAACCCGGTCAAGCTGAATCCCTTCACCCACAGCGGAGGGGAAAGAAGCGTGGCCATAATGGCCTTCTTGATCTCTCTTCAGCAACACGTCCTGTCCCCGATAAGGGCGGTTGACGAGTTCGACGTGCACATGGATCCGTCCAACAAAGAAGCGATATCTCGCGTGCTCATATCCGAGCTCTCCAAGAAAAGCAACGTGGAGTACATTTACATAACCCCTGGGCCGTTACCTCCGCTGCCAGCTGGCGTACACGTCCTGCTAGTCCAAAAAGTAGAGGGAAAATCTTCGGTTTCGGAGGCGGAGCGAGTTGGAGGCCAAGGGTAGGCGGCGCGTGGTCGACGCGTTCAAAAAAGTAGAGGCAGGAGAGGCTGACCCCTTCTCGTTCGACGTCAAGGGGTCCATAAAGGAGCTTAGAGAGGAATTGGGGACGGATAAAAGTTATGAGGGATTGACCGAGGACGCCGAGGCCGTCAACGCCCTAGCTGGCATCGTTAACGCTCAAGACAGAGAGGTTGAATTCCTCGCGTCCTCATCGGTCATTAACCCGTTTATGGTAGAGAAGACCGTGGAGGCAATGCGCGCGGAAGACATCGCCAGAGCCCTGTGGCTTTCCATTAACCCATCAGCTTATCTGGACCAGGTGACAATCGAGGCTTTGGTTTACGCCATGAAGAAGGTTAACAAGCACAAAAGGATCAAGTGGGGAAAGAGAAACGTCGCACCTCCCCCCGCTTCAAAGGCGAACTGGGCCGAAGAGTTCAAACCAAAACTAGATGCCCTAATCGAAGAGCTCAGGAAAACGGGCGAGGTCGAGTACTCGAAATTCATAAAGATGGGGAACCCGCTGGAGAGGGCTTACCTGCTGTCGTTCGCCATAAGCGACGGGTTGGTGGAACTGACTTTCGACCCCTTTGCAAACGCTGCCAAGTTAAGGGCACTTGACCACAAGGTGAAAACCAATTCGTCCGTGGTCCTTGAGTTGGAGGAGTTCACCGATGGAAAGCGAAGCACATAAGGCCATTTTGGACGAAAAGGTGAAGAAGGCTGCTCAACTGCTTCTTCTCAGACGCCATCGCGCGCCCGGAGTAAGGGAATGGGAACTGAGAAAGGTTTTGGGCGAGGACTACCCAGCAGTGCTTAAGGCACTGGATGAAAAGCTGGAGGCCCTTGGCTTGACCGTGAAAGAGGTAGAGGATGAAGGAAAACAGCGCTTCCTAATCGTAATCAAGGACAAGCCACCTGGAGAACTGGAACCGGCGATTGGTAGCTTGAACATCGACGCGGTGGCCGCCCTGGCCATGGCCCTTTCTTTCATAACTGCCCACGGGGGAAGGGCACCGCCATCCGAACTCGAAGACTTCCTTTCGACGAAAATCAGCAAGGGAAGGGCGAGGGCGTTGCTCGACAGGTTCGCCCAAGATGGCTACCTGAAAGCGGGAAGGGGGGGCGCCTATGAAATTGGCTGGAGGGCCAAGGCGGAAGTGGACCTGGACGAACTCGCGAGGGCCATCATCTCTTTTGGTTCGATATTAGGAAGCGCCTCCTCATCGCCTTCCTCTCGGCCTCCATGACATCCCGCACCAGTTCCGATTCGTTTTTCGCGCTCTCCAGTATTCTCTTGGCCTCTCCCACCTCGATCCCCCTGCCGGCGAGCACGAGCAGCGCCCTCTTGCCGTACTTTTCCACGAGGTCAGCGCTTGAACGCAACTCCGAATAAACCCTAGCCTCGCTAGCGCCCTTACTCGTGAGGGCCTTCCACACCCTTTCTTCCCCTTCCTTGCTTACCCCCAACCTCTTTGAGCCGCAAAAAGGACAAGAGGGGAAATCTGGTAGTTCGTTGGCTGCACGCGTCTCGACGTACTCCCCACAAGCCGTGCACGCGAGCGTTAAGGGCTCAAAGTAAAGCCGCTGCTTCACGCTGGCCTCGAGTAGCCTCTGCAGTCTCTCAGGAGCGACGACGTCTTCCTTTCTCATCCCCTCCTGTAAGAAATTATAGGCTTGGGCTGACGGTTCCGTCGATACGATCGACACAAGCTCCCTCCTCTCCTCCTCCTCATCTTCATCCATATCCCTATTCCTATCTTTTTGGTGCTCGTTTTCGTTTTTACCTTCACTTTCACTTCCGCTTTCGCTTTGGTTTTGGTTTTGGTTTTGGTTTTGCATCCGGCTTTCCTCTTCCTTTCCAAGTTCCTCTTCTCTCCTCAAGCTCTGCAGAAAGGCATGGGCTCCCTGCACGTTCACGTCAAAGGTCATCACGTCCTTCATGGCCTGCTCATGCACCACCGTTCCCTTGAGCTGGGCCGCTATCTCGTCCAATCCCACCGAGCTTATGTCGGCCTTTTTCGATATCGCGCCCATCTTTCTTCCCGCGTTTACCAAACGCCTTTTGTAGAGCCCGGTCGATTCCATGGCTTCAGCCGTAAGAGAACGCAGTTCTTCTTCGCTTAGCGATGACATCTCTCTAAGGGTAATCTCCGAAAGCCTCAAAGCCTCATCGGGAGAGATTGATCCCTCGGGCATCCTTATAGCCCACCTATAGGCGTCCTGAGTCACGTGAAGACTGAGGCCCGTCTTCTTCGAGAACACGTGCGCGAAAACCCTGGCCAGGCAGCGGTTCTCCAAAAGACCAGCGTGCGAGTGCACGATCAAGTAATTTTGCCAAACCTCGATCACCACCCGTTTGCTGGTGGGAACGACCATGCCCCGCGAGGCGGTTTGATAGACGTCGTCCACGGCGCGCGCGAGCTCAGCTTGGCTTATCCAGGGATACTCCTCGAGCAACTGCTCCACTATATGGCGTTCGCCCATACCCTTTCTCGCCCCTTCTTCCACGAAAGCGCGGATGGCTCCGACACCATGCGCCACCTCGTAGGGGACGGGTATCTCCTCTCCCTCCCAGCTGGGGATGGCGCCCAATGGGTCCTTGGCCCTTTGCACGTATACCTTGTCTTCGAAAACCTGCTTTATCTCCCAAACGCTGCCCATCTCCACGAACTTAACCCCCGGTACGCCGTTCTCCCCGACGAACGCCTCGTCGAGCACCCCCACCGGTTCCTCGCGTCCTTCAACTTCCTCTACCACCAGGAACTGCTTCTCCTCAGGTATCATGGAGAGGTTATCGAAATAAAAATCGTAAAACGGCTTCCTGTTCATGGGTTTTGATACGCTGTCGTCCGATTTCGAATAGAAGAGCAAACGGGGTTTCCGCTGGTCCATGTAGGCTATGACCTTTCTCAGGTCCGCTTCACTTAATCCCTTAAACGGATAAGACCTCCTGAAAAAGGAAAGCAGCTCTGGTACGGCCCACTTGCGCTTCCAAACGAGGAGTCCGACCAGCTGGTGCATGAGTACGTCTAGGGGGGAATCCAGGACCCTAACGGGCTCCAAAAGCCCCTTCATTAGCCTCTTCACTATTACCAAGGCTTCCAGCGTGTCATCCTCGTCCATGGTCACTATGAACCCTTTGGACGCGCTATCAAGGGTGTGGCCCGCCCTTCCAACCCTCTGAACGAGACGCGTAACCTGACGCGGGCTGTTGTGCTGAATAACAAGGTCGACGGAGCCGACGTCGATCCCTAGTTCTAGAGACGACGTGCAAATCACGCCCCTCAGCGACCCCTCCTTCATCCCCTTTTCTACGCCCAACCTAGAAGACTTAGCCAAAGAACCATGGTGAACACCGATGGGGAAGCGCTCGTCCCACATGCGGAACCTGTTGGTGAGCGCCTCAGCCACCGAGCGGGTATTGGTGAAGAGCAAAACGGTAGACGCCTTCTCCATTTCGGCCTTCATGACCCTGAGCCTGGCGGCCACGTCGGGCAAAGTGTAAAGCTTCGCCGCCAATTTCTCGTCCTCCTCAGTGGGCGTAGGAAACGAAACGGTCAACTGGAATTTCTTTAGGGTATCAGCTCTCAATATGGTTATGGGCCTATTACCGACCAAGAACTTGCCCACCTCCTCGGGGGTGCCCACGGTGGCGGACAGGCCTATCACCTGGAAGTCCCCGACCATGCCCCTGAGCCTCTCGAGGGCGACGGCCAGCTGGGCCCCCCTCTTAGAGGAGGCGAGCTCGTGCACCTCGTCCACGACAACCCACTTGAGCGAAGCCATAGCCCTCATCAGCACCTTGCCGGTCAATATGGCCTGAAGGGTTTCAGGAGTCGTTATCAGGAGATCCGGCGGCACGCGCGCCTGCCCTTCCCTTTCCAACTCTCCCGTATCCCCGTGCCTCACCGCGACCCTTATGTCGAGTTTGGCGGACCACCAGGATATCCTGTCCATCATGTCCCTGTTAAGCGCCCTTAGCGGCGTGATGTAGAGGGCCTTTATGCCCTTGACCCTACCGGTGGAAACTATACCGGAAAGTATGGGGATGAGGGCGGCCTCGGTTTTACCGCTACCCGTGGGGGCTATCAGGAGGACGTTCTCGCCAGAGAGTACGTGGGGTATGGCGAGCTCCTGAGGAGGTGTAGGGGCACCAAACCTCTCCCTGAAAAGCTTTTCAACAGCTGGGTGAAGGCCCTCCACGCTTACCAATATGGCTTCGTCTCCAGATACTTCAGCCTTGCATCCATAAGGCTTTTCAAGAAAGCCCTTTCTTCCAGCATTCTAGAGAGTACGCGAAACGCCGTCTCTGGGCCAACGCCATAAACGGAGAGGGCCTCAACTCCCCTCAACCCGTAAACCATTAGCAGGTCAGCTCCCCTCTTAGCTTCAGAGATAACCTTGACTTCTTCTTCCGTTAACCCCTTTCCGGCAGCCCTTTTGGAGAGGGCTTCCCTTAACTGTTCCATTTTCCTTGAACCGAATACCGGCGCTAAAAACGGCGAACCACACTTTGGGCACTTCATCGGCCGGTACTCGCCCACCCGGCACTCGCACGCCACTTCCCCGCACTCCGTGCATATCAACGCGACGGGCGTCGAATCCAAAGAAGCCTTAAAAAGAGATATGGCGCTGTCCCCCGATGGCAGTTGGGCCAACTGCACAGGACGCAACGCATAAGAGGCCAACGGGCTGGGTGAGTCAGTAACCACAGCCCTCAGCTCGATCCGTCCTCCGCGTAAGCCGTCCAGAAACGCTTCGAGGTCGCGAACGGATAACCTGGTCTCGAACCCCTCCCTCAACGCTTCCTCATAGATAGGGGTCCCGGCGTAAAGAGAAGGAAACATGACTACTTGGTTTTCGTAGGGCGTGCGCTTCTCCAACGCACCGAATCTCTCTGCCACGAACTTCATTTGATAGGCAAAGGGGAACCTCTCCCGGAAATAAGCCTTCAGAAAAGCCCCCACATCCCCCACATCTTCCATCAAGTACTCGTGGGCCTTTTGTATCAGTTCTTCCGCATCCACTGCCAGCTCCAGCACGACCCTGTAGGCGCTTGACCACCAATACCTCAAATACTTCCTGAGTTTTGACTCCAAATAGAAACCCAACGCCCTATTTCCGAGGTCGCCCATGGGGTAATGCACGACCAAGTAATTCGAATAACCCTCGAGCACTGCGGTTGACTCCGATGGGATGGGCATACCCATCCTGGAGCAGGTAAGGTTTTCCTGCTTTACGGCGTCGGCTAACTCCTTCCCCACCCTTCCAGAGAAGTTCAAGTCCGGAGCTAACCTCATTTCAGACGCCCTCACGGCAACCTCCTTCGGTACCGGTGCCATTTCTCCATCCCACCCGGGGACCGCGGCCTGGCCCCCCGAAGGAGTCAAAATCACTTTATCGTCACCCCTCACGGGCCCCCTGATCACCTTCCACACCTTGCCCTTCAGCACTATGTCCATACCGACGTACATGCGAGTCACAACGAACTCCATGCCGAGCGATGCTATGCGCTTCCCGCTGGTGCCGTCCACGGCCGGATATAACTTCTCGTCGTTTATCATCGATAGGTTTTTCAGGTAAGTCAACTTCCCCCTTTTTGTGACCTTGTAACCCTCCCCCTCTGACTGAATCAGACGCATTTTCTCCATGAAATCCCAAATAGACGCCAGCTGTTCATTCGACAACGTAGAAAAAGGCTTAGACCTCTTCAACAGCTCTTCGGCCCTCGACTTGCTGGAAAATCCGTCTCTGCCCCCGTCCATCCCGATACCCAAAAGCTGATTGGCGGCGACGTCCAAAGGCGCCTGAGGCAGCGATGGGGGATCGACGTATCCCTTTTCGGCCAGGTCCAAACAGGCCATCGCTTCCAGGGCGTCCTCAGGAGACACCGCTATTACCTCGGCCCTCGACACGCCCCTGAGCGAGTGCCCGCTCCTACCAAACCTCTGTAATAGGTCAGAGACCCTCCGCGGCGACATGTATTGAACCACGTAATCCACGTCACCCACGTCTATACCCAGCTCCAGCGTTGAGGTCGCAACTATCCCCCTCAGCCTGCCCTCCTTAAATCCCTCTTCAACGTCTTCCCTTTCGATCCTCGACAATGAGCCGTGATGGACCGCTACACCGCTCAAGTGCATCAAATCATGCCCAAGTTCCTCAGCAAGGGTGCGACTGTTAACGAAAACGATAGTTTTGTGCGCGCTCAAAATCTGCTCGATCCTCCTCAACCGCTTCTCCGCAGCGCCAATCCCGGAGAAGTACTCAACTCCGTATTCTTTGACCCTTTCTCCATCCCACTTGAGGACTACCACGTCACGCGAGAAAAGGTACTTGCCCACCTCCTCGGGGGTGCCCACGGTGGCGGACAGGCCTATCACCTGGAAGTCCCCGACCATGCCCCTGAGCCTCTCGAGGGCGACGGCCAGCTGGGCCCCCCTCTTAGAGGAGGCGAGCTCGTGCACCTCGTCCACGACAACCCACTTGAGCGAAGCCATAGCCCTCATCAGCACCTTGCCGGTCAATATGGCCTGAAGGGTTTCAGGAGTCGTTATCAGGAGATCCGGCGGCACGCGCGCCTGCCCTTCCCTTTCCAACTCTCCCGTATCCCCGTGCCTCACCGCGACCCTTATGTCGAGTTTGGCGGACCACCAGGATATCCTGTCCATCATGTCCCTGTTAAGCGCCCTTAGCGGCGTGATGTAGAGGGCCTTTATGCCCTTGACCCTACCGGTGGAAACTATACCGGAAAGTATGGGGATGAGGGCGGCCTCGGTTTTACCGCTACCCGTGGGGGCTATCAGGAGGACGTTCTCGCCAGAGAGTACGTGGGGTATGGCGAGCTCCTGAGGAGGTGTAGGGGCACCAAACCTCTCCCTGAAAAGCTTTTCAACAGCTGGGTGAAGGCCCTCCACGCTTACCAACTGATTAAAGTGGCCGGAGATTTATATGCGCTTCCGGGAAGGAGGCCAACTGTAGCCGAAACGGCGCTAGAAAAATGCGTCAGTGTAAAAATAGGGGTGGGTTACGACGTCTATGTCCTACCAGTCATGAAGGGAGATGTTTGCCGTTCTTCCATACTATCCGCCTATCCTTTCGACGAGGCTTGGCTGCCGAAAACACCGATGCCCACCGCGTCCACTCGGCGCGCAAGGCGAGTGCAATTTCACCGGGGGGTCCGAAAGCCCCTTTAGTCGCGGTTGATTCCATGCGCACCCGCGCTGGTTCCGGTGCAAGAGCACCGAATATTAGCAGGTCTTGAGGGATGCCGGCTCAGTTTCAGGGGATAACATTTATCCCCTAAAGGACAACGGCTTTTGTGGCCGTCCATCTTCCGTCTGATGCGGGTATCGGTACGGGAACAGATTTGGGTACCGGAACGGTTGAAAGGGGAATAATCCTCAAGCCCTCCGTGTTCGACCAAACATATGTTCCGATGAAGCTAGTAGGTAGAGAGAAGCACTTGGGTGAAATGAACAGGGCTTGGAGGGTTTTATACGGGGAAGAATCTGACAAACCGTTTCGGGTTGTGCTGACGGGGAAGACCGGCGTGGGGAAGACCGCGCTTTCGATGAGGTTCGCACGGCAGCTTCACGTAGACTCGCTTACGAATGGGGCAAAACCGGTCTTGACCGCGTTCGTAGACTTGATAAACGACCGTAGTGTTTACTCTATAATCAGGGACGTTTACAGACAGGTGCTGTACCTCGGTAGCACGAGGCTGACTTCCCAAAAGAACATGCAGGCCGAGCTGTTCCGGTATCTGAGCGAGAGCAATTCCTCCCTCCTGGTAGTCGTCGAGCACGGCGAGGCTTTATTCAACGGTCCGCTGATGAAGGCATACGGTTTCGATGAACTGAGCGAAGAACTGTTCGGGCCACCAGAGGGACCCGGGGCAAACTTCAACGTGATAATAAATAGCCGTGCGCAGCTGCTGAACATGGGTAAGTACACTTTCTCCATGCAGCTCCCCGCTTACTCCCAAGATGAAGTAGTTCAAATACTCAAGGAAAGGTGCGATGAAGGGGTAAGACCGGGATCGTATGACGAAGAGGTGTTGGACTCGGTCGCGACCAGGAGCGAAGGCAATCTCAAGAAGGCCATTAGCGCTCTTGGCGCCATTTTCACGGAGGCCGAAAAGCGCAAATTGGAAAAAATAGACAAGGAGTTCGCCGAGACGGTGATGAACAGCGGAAGCGTGAGTTACCACTCATCCCTCTCTAACATTTCCCGCCACGAAAAGTTGTTCCTGCTAGCCATAGCTAAGGCGATAAAAAGCAGAGGGGACAAGACGACGTCGACGAGCGAGGCGGAAAGCATGTACAGGAACCTCTGCGGGAAATACGGAGAGATACCGAAGAGGCACACCACGGTTTGGGGGACCATGAACGCGCTCGCATCAGTCGGCCTCATAAGCAAGGTCAAAAGCGGAAAAGGCAGAAGGGGAAAAACCACGATAATATCGCTCAAGGAAGCGGGACCTGATGACATAATATCGGAACTCGAAAAACTGCTTTCCCGCGCCATATGAATCACGCGACGTTTGCAAAAAGTGGAAGGAGCACCGGCGGGAACCGACCGATAACCTTTTGTGGCTTATTCGCCTAATCCTTGGCCGCGGTGGTGTAAGGGCAACACGTCGGCCTGTGGAGCCGACTTTCTGGGTTCGAGTCCCAGTCGCGGCCCAGCGGTTCACTTCTTCGCTTCCCTTCTCCAGCCCAGAGCGCTCACCTTGGCGAGGAAGGCGTCGATCTGAATCTCGTCGTCGCCACCTTGGATTATCCTGAACTCGGTTTCGCCAAGCGCCTCCAAGATCTCGGCCTTGAGCTCTTCTCCCAGTTGCATGCGTATGAGGCTGTCGTGCACCTGCCTGGCCGCGTCCAAACCAGATAAGCCCTGGGATGCCATCCAATCCTTCATCCTTGACCTGGCCTTCAGAAAATCCCCCGATATCGCGAGTTTAAGGGCCTCCGCCGCGCCGCCAGCTTCTAGTTCTCCGACGACCTCTTTCACCTCTTCGACGCCGATCTTAGATGAGACGGCTGCCGCTTGAAGGATGTTGATCCCCTTCCTCAGATCGCCGGAGGCGAACTCGTAAATCAACTTGAGCGCCTCTTGGTCCACCTCCTTTCCCTCCCTCTTCGCGATATCCTCTAAGTGCTTCACAAAGGCCTCTTCCGGAATCGCGCCGAACCTAAAAATAGCGCAGCGGGACTGTATCGGCTCGATTATCTTACTGGAGTAATTACCTATCAATATGAAGCGAGACGAAGCCGAATAGAGCTCCATGGTCCTCCTAAGCGCTTCTTGCGCGTCAGTTGTCATGTTGTCCGCTTCATCCAGTATCATCACCTTGAACGGGATCTCTCCGAGCGAAACGGAGCGGGCGAACTCCTTGACCCTATCTTGTACCACCTTTATCCCCCTTTCGTCGCTGGCGTTCATTTCGAGCGTGTTCTCCCTTACGGAGTCCCCGAACAACTCGTTGACTAGGCATAGGGCGGCGGTAGTCTTACCCGTACCGGGAGGACCCACGAAGAGGCAATGGGGCATGTTCTTCTCCTTCACGAACATCTCGAGCCTCCTCACTACCTCCTCCTGGTCAACCATGTCCGAAAGCCTTTTCGGTCTATATTTTTCAACCCAAAGATTTTCGCTCATAGTTCTTTCTCCTCCCGACGTAATTAACTTTTCCAGGGCTTGGCTCGAAGATCTCACCGTCTCTTAGGAAGGATCTGTACAGCTTCTCGAACTCGGCTTCTGCCATTCCCTTGTCGGCTAAAGCTCCCTTGAAGGTCTCGAGGTCGATGTCTTCGCCCTTGCTCTCCTCCAGCAGATCTTCGAGCGTCTTCAAGAAGAGAGACGCACGGTTTTGCTGAGTGTGCGTCATGCCAGTGGTCACCGGCCCTATGTCCGGCATACCGGTTTCGGGGTCGATGCCGACCTGGCTCAAGTACATCTTCGTCAGGTTTATGGCTTCCTGAGCCTCGGTTACCCCCGCGATCTCCCTCAACCTCATCCTCGCCTCTGCCTTTGTCAGCCTGATAAGTCCTTCCAGTTGCCTGGGCGTTATGGCAACCGGCGAATCGGAAGAAACGCTTTTTTCCCTCATCTTCAGGAAGAAGTCCTGAAGGACGTTGGCCGCATCCTCGCTAAGGCTGGGGGAGACGTACCTCCTCGCGTAACTTATGTACTTCCGCAGCAAAGACGGAGGTACGGCCGGCTTCTGTTCGTTGACCATGTGCGCCTTCAAGATGTGATCAGACAGCATCTTATCTGTAGTGGAATCCGGTTTGTCCTTTATTATGTATATTAGATCGAAACGCGAAAGAATGGTGACGGGTAAGTTCACGTTGTCTCCTACCGTGCGGTCGTCCATATATCTTCCCAGTTTTGGGTTTGCCGCCGCTATCACCGACGCCCTCGTGTTGAGGGATGCCACGATGCCGGCCTTCGCTATAGACGTGACCTGCTGTTCCATGGCCTGGTGGATAGCGACCCTGTCATTCTCGTCCATCTTGTCCACCTCATCAAGGCAAGCTATGCCGCCGTCCGCGAGCACCATGGCACCGGCTTCAAGCATGAACTCACCTTTTTGATCCTTCACCACAGCCGCTGTGAGGCCTGCCGCACTGCTTCCCTTGCCAGAAGTATATATTCCCCTGGGCGCCAGCTTCGCGGCGAACTGCAGTAGTTGGCTCTTTCCCACCCCTGGGTCACCGATCAAAAGCACGTGTATGTCCCCGCGGATGCGGGTCCCGTCCGGAGCGTAGACGGGCTGAGAACCAAACATCGAAAGCGCTATGGCTTCCTTCACGTAACCTAGGCCGTAAATCTGGGGCGCGATTGAGGAGAGGATTTTTTCCTTGATGTCGGGTTGGGATGCCAGCTCCTTTATGGCCTTGACGTCCTCGTCGGTTATCTGGACCTCCTCGAACCCCTTATCGACCACCTCTATGTAGTTTGCCACGAAGTACGTATCAAGTATCCTGTCCTGCGGGTCGTTTGGGCTTGGCTCGCCTTCCAAAACACCAACCACGTCAACCCTGTCGCCAGGTCTGGCCACGTCAACTATGTCGTCGAAGAGCTCCACGTCAACGTAGGTGGGCAACTGCCCAGGGGGGACCTCGTCTTGCTCCTCCTGAACGCGGATCCTCTGCCTATCGACCAGCAAGCTCTCTTTGAGCAGAAACCTGAACCTCGTTATGCCGGTTTGGTGACTGGGGCAAGACGGATTAGGACAAACCGTTGGCGGGCGCATCCTCCTCCCCTCGGTTATTTCGACGGTGGTACCGCAACTCATGCACTGATAAACGGCCTTCTGCACGTAGGGGGAAACCCTGGAAGCCCTGACGACGACGCCCTTGAACTCCACCAGCTTCCCGAGCGCATCACTTCTAAGCCTCCTCATGGGGGTCTTTTCCGGCATCCCCTTGAAGCGGACGGTGAGGGAACGCAAGCTCTCCGCGTATCCAGGGCTCTCGACGGAAAGCAGGTGAGTGGCAGCGGCGTCCAGCTCCTCCCTGTGCGAGTCGAAGTCGGTCGCGATCAGCGACGCCAGAGCGCGATCGTGCGCTACTAAATCCTTGAAGTCTACGACCAGACTCTTCTCTTTCTTGGCAGCCACATCCCTGACCAGGTCCCTGTACTTCTCCCTCATCTTCAAGGGATCGCTGGGATCTGGCTCTGAAAACTCCCTTAGGAAGGCACCGAAAGCCTCTTCCACATCGACCTGGGACTGCTGTGTTCCGGTGGCCATGAAGGCATCACCCCTTTCCCTCTATGGGAGGTAAACCGGACAGAACCCTGACCAGGAAGTCCTGCCATTCTTCAACGCACCCCTTCAGATCATCGTAAAACCTCTTCTCCTCCGCGGTCATGGCCGAGTAGAACCTCGGGTCATCGCGGCCACTCATCGCCGCCTCCATTATCTTCCTCTTTCTCAGCGATAATAGCTCGCTCAGCGCCGCCCTGAGTTCCTTTTCTTCCCCTCCAGATAGCTGGTAACAAGCTCTCGCGTAAAAAAGGGGATCCAAATCCTTGAGAGTTTTTGGGTCATTTTCCTCCATCCAAGCGCTGAGGGCGACGTCTTTAGTCTTCAAACCGGTGGCTCCGATCTCCAGCTTACTCCCCAATTCCTTGACCGCCCACCTGGGCAGACTAAGCTTTGCACCTTGGACAAGCTGGACCTTGCTGCCATCCGAAAGGGTAAACGTCCCGTTTACTTTAGCGGTGGCCTCCACGGACTCCCCTTGCAACTGGGCCCAGCTCAAAACGGATACCCCCGCATACCTGTTCTCCATACAAGTTGATAGCGGGGTAGCATAAAAGGGGTGTCGCGAAAAAACCATGCGGTTTATTACGCGCTGACTTCTCTTTCCGCCCCCTCCGTCCCGAAGGGCGAGACTTGTCGTTCTATCTATTTCCATCGGCGGTTCGGGTCATACAGGTGGCAGGCCACGGCGTGGGCCCCGCCATTGACCTGAACCAAACGCGGCTCCTCCTTGGTGCACCTGTCGAAGGCGTAGGGGCACCTTGGGCTGAACCTGCAACCGGGCGGCGGATTCAATAGGCTTGGTGCTTCCCCTTCCATGGGCTCGAGCTTCGCACCGGGCTCAAGCCTCGGCACCGATCTAAGCAACAACTTCGTGTAAGGATGCAAAGGCTTCTCGAATACTTCTTCCGTGTTCCCCGCCTCCACTATCTTCCCCGCGTACATGACGTATATCCAATCGGATATGTATCTCGCCACCAGTATGTTGTGAGTTATGAATAGGTACGTGTAATTGTACTTTTTCTTGAGCTCCACCAGTAGGTTCAACACCTGGGATTGCACCGAAGCATCGAGCGCAGAAGTCGGCTCGTCCAGTACTATGAACTCGGGGTTCGGAGCTATGGCCCTGGCTATCGCAACCCTTTGTCTTTGTCCTCCCGATAGATCACGGGCCTTCCTGTAATACACGTCGTTGTAGTTCAATCCCACGGCTTCGAGCGCCGCCTTGGCCCTGCTCTGCTTCTCATCAGCACTTAGCTTGAAAAGCGGCTCCTCAACGATCTCCCTTATGCTCATGCGGGGATCCAAACTTTCAAAGGGGTTTTGAAATACTATCTGCATCCTCTTTCTGACTTCCTTCAAGTTTTTCTCGTCCACCAGCAAACCCCCGTAGTATATCTTGCCAGAGGATGGGGTTTCCAGCGTTACCAGTATCCTTCCCAGCGTGGTTTTCCCCGAGCCACTCTCACCGACTAAAGCAGTCGTCCTATTTTTGGGGATCTCCACGCTAACGCCGTCGACGGCCTTTATGTAGCTCATCCGCTTGTGAGCCAATCTCTCCAGCAAACCGCTCTTTTCGGCCAGGAAGTACTTCTTGATGTCTTCAGCCTTAACCAGGTTCTCCTCACTGCTCAGCAGACTTGTCATAAAGGAAACACCTCACGAGTCTTCCATTGACCTGAACCAAACGCGGCTCCTCCTTGGTGCACCTGTCGAAGGCGTAGGGGCACCTTGGGCTGAACCTGCAACCGGGCGGCAGATCGAAGAATGACGGGGGCATGCCCTTCAACGAGTATAACTCGTGATCTTTGTAGCTCCCTGCCGGAAAACTCTTCAATAGGCCCTGGGTGTAGGGATGCAACGGTTCTTTGATTACGCCTTCCACATCACCAAACTCCAACACCTTCCCCGCGTAGAGTATGAGTATTCTATCGGATACGGCGGAAGCTACAGCCAAGTCGTGAGTCACGAAGATCAGCGTCATCCCATAGTTCTGCTGCAGCTCCTTCATCAAAGCTATCACCTGAGCCTGTATGCTGACGTCCAGCGCAGACGTGGGCTCGTCAGCTATCATCACCCTGGGCTCGAGTAACAATCCCATGGCTATGACCACCCTTTGTATCTGCCCTCCGGATAGTTGATGCGGATACTTCAGCATCATCAAATCCGGGTCAGGAAGCTTTACGTCGGAGAGGCGCTTAAGAGCCTCCTTTTCCGCCCTTGGCACATCCAAATCTTCCCCCCTGCGCTCGTACTTGACTTGGAGAGCCTCTATCAGCTGATCCCGGACGCGTTTCACGGGGTTTAGACTGCTGAATGGGTCTTGCATGACCATGAATATGCCGGTGCCCCTGATCTCCCTCATCCTCTTTTGAGGCAATGAAAGTAGCTCTGTGTCGTAAAACCTGATCGACCCCTTCGCGGACCCAGCTGGGGGAAGAAGCCTGGTTATGGCGAAGCCGAGCGTTGACTTGCCGGACCCGCTCTCGCCTACGACGCCCACCGTCCTGCCCTCCTCGAAGTCCGCGTCCAGGCCGTCCAGCACCTTTACCATACCGAAGGGGGTCCTGTAGAACACGCTCAGATCCCTGATCGTTATGGCGTTCATCGATCGCTCACCCTCCCTGAAAGCGCGTCCTGCAAGCTGTCACCAACCAGTATGAAGCCTATGACCACCAGTAGAATAGTGGCACTTGGGAAGAGCGTGTACCACCAAGCGCTCGGGAAAAAGCTCAACCCATCGGAGGACATCGAGCCCCACTCCGGGTAGGGTGGCTGAATTCCTATCCCTAGGAAGGCCAAAGTAGAGTAGGTAAGTATCACAGTGCCGAAGTCGAGCGCCATGTAGGCCAACACGGGATCGATGGCGTTCATGAATATGTGCTTGAAGAGAACCCTGAGCTGGCTCACCCCGAAAAGCCTTGAAACCTCGACGAAGCCGCGGTATTTCAGCGTCAGCGTCTGCCCCCTGAAAAGCCTAGCGTATATCGGCCACCAGATAATCGTAAGGGATATCAACACCGAATCGAAGCCAGGACCGATCAGCATACTCAGAGCTATGGCTAGCACCAAGCCAGGGAATGCCAGAAAAGCGTCGGTTACCCTCATAAGGATCTCGTCTGTCCAGCCACCGTAGTAGCCAGCCATCACCCCCAACAAGCCTCCGATGACGACGGCTGAGAAGACCACCACCATGGCGGCAGCGGCGTCCTTTGGCGCGGCGTAAAGCAACCTGGAAAGTATGTCTTGGCCGTTCAGGTTGGTGCCGAAGGGATAAGCCAGTGATGGGGGCCTGAGGCTAAGCGCCGGATTTGGAGAGGCCAAGGGATCGTGCGGAAGGAGCACCCATCCTAGGTTAGGCCTTCTCACGTAATATGCCAACGCCTGCATGGTACCTTCCAAAGCCGACCACACCAGGAAGACCACTATGATCGCCATCCCGGTCACGGCTTCCTTCTTGTGAAACATGTAGTACCAGGTGGTCAAGTTCTGGGGGACTCCAGTGTTTGCCGCGGCGTCGACGTCCCCCCTGAAGCCAACCGCCTTTTTTATTATATCCAAAAACTTCACTCCAGCCTCACCCTCGGATCTACAAGCGCGTACAACACGTCAGCCACGAAGTTGGCGACGATAACGGATATCCCGATTATTATGGTAGTGGTCAGTATTGCAACGTAATCAAGATTTACGACGGACTGATAAAGGAAGAAACCCATGCCCTTGTAGAGGAATATGTCCTCTATTACGACCGCACCTGATATGGCGAAACCGAACTGCACGGCGGTCAAGGTGATTATCGGTATGATGGCGTTCCTGAACACGGTCCCGAAGAAAACCTTGCCGCCGCTCAAGCCTTTCATGTAAGCCAGCCTAACGTAGTCCCTGTCCAAAACCTCTATGGAACTACTTCTCATCATCCTCGTGGTCAAACCAAAACCGGTTATAGCTATGGCAAGCACTGGCAGCACCATGTGCTGAAGCAAGGAGTCGAAGTAGGACCAATCGCCTTCCAGGGCAGAGTCTATCAGCGGGTATCCAGTTATTGGCTTCGGCGGTGTGAGGAGCGGGTTTGCGACGTTCATAGAAGGTAAAAGCTTCAGGTCGTAGGCGAAGCCGAACTGCAACAGCGTAGCCCAAAGGAAAACGGGGGCAGCCCAGGACACCAAGTAAAGGGCCTTTATCCCCCAGTCGACCGCCTTGCCCCTGTAAAGGGCCGCCAAACCCCCGGTTAGAACGCCTATGACGACCTGAAGAAATATGGCCACCACCACGAACTCAAGCGTTATGGGTATGAACTTATCGAGCAACTGCATTTCTGGTACCTTGTAAAGGCTGTCCATTCCGAAATTACCGCTCAGAGCGTTGGCCAAGTAGTTCAGAAATTGCACGTAGATTGGTTGATCCAATCCGTACCTTACTATAACGGACTGTAGCTCGCTTTGCGTATAATGCGTGCTTCCGATGTAAACCTTTGCCATCGCTTCAGGTGTGGGCAGAACGACGTGGATCAGCACGAAGACCAGCAATATGAGCAACAAGAGGGTCACAAAAGCGTTGACGGCCCTCCTCACCAAGAAAAAGAAGAAGTTCGACCGCATTAACAGCACCCTTAGGAGCTCACCTTAGCTGTGTAATTGGCGTAGTACATCAGGTTGTAGTAGTATCCCGCGAAGGGGTTATAGATGACGCCCTTGAGGTAAGGCTGCTGGAACCACCACGTATAGGGCTGCGGCAACCACACGTAGGGGGCCTCGTTGTAGGTTATGTTGTAGGCCTCGGCAACGCCCTGTTCCTGCTGAGTTGTGCTGGTCTCCCATGGGAGGGTCTGGTACAAAGCGTCCAGCTTCGAATTGTTCAGCCAAGCGAGGTTGCCCGCGAGACCGCCGAACTCGGGGTCGGTCTGAACCATGAGCTGTTGGAACACTGGATCAGGCCAGTCCGGGAACCAACCTAGCATGACCAAGGATGGGGTGCTGCTGGCGCTAGACCACGTGTCAGTAACCGAAGCGGTGACCGGGTAGAGGGAAACGCTGATGCCAACCTCGGAGAGGTCCTTTTGTATTATTTCGAACTCCGTTTCCGCGGTTGGCGTGACCGGCGTCAAGGTGTAAAGCGACATGGAGCTCAGCTCTTTTCCGTTGGGGTTGCCCAGGGTAGTGCCGTTGGGGAGGACGACGTAGAAGTCGCCCTGCTCGCCGGCCTCGTTGAGGTAATGCTCGGCCAAGGTTATGTTGAAGGAGTAGACGGGGAGGTGATCGGGGTTGTAAAGGGGCATGTCAGGGGTTATGGGACCCACGTACATGCCCGCCAGGACGGTGCCGTTGAAGGTGTAGATGGAGCTGATTATTTGGGAGTAGTTGACGGCGTGGACGAGGGCGAGCCTGAAGTCGGTTATGTTGGTGGGGAAGACCTGGGTGTTAAACGAGATGTAGTTAACACCCGGCTGCATTCCCTCGTTCTCGAATATTGCGCTGAAGGGGACGTAGCTCTTGTACTGGTAACCGTCGTAGATCGCGCCCAGAGAGGGTATACTAACGTAGCTGATCTGGGCCTCGTTGTCGTCGAACTCGGCAACCCTGTCGGCGTGGGATGCGCCGTACTCGATTATGACGTTGGGGATCTTGGGTGGGGCTATAACCCAGGGCACGCCGCTGGCGTTGGCGGCCCAGTAGTGGGGGTTGGCCTTAAGGGTTATGCTGGACAGCTCGGAACCAACCGAGGCTATGACGTAGGGGCCGCTGCCTATCATGCCGTTGGTGTTGATGTAGGAGTTAGGCTGGCCGGCCTGAACCCCGCCGTGGGCATCCACGAAGACGGGATCGGCGAAATCACCCCATCCCCCCGAAGCGATATCGTAGGCGAACCAGGCATAGGGCTGGATTAGGTTGAACTCGACGGCCGAGGAGTTGAGCACCACCACGGACTGGTGCGGGTACTCCATGAGGGCCTGTACGGTGGAGTTGTGGGCGTTGAAATCGCTCAGCACCTGCGACAAAATGGCGGCCGTCTGGTTGGGCGACGGGAGGGAGGAGAGGTGGAAGGCGTACTGGACGGCGTGAGACGCGCCAACGGGGAGGAAGTAGGGCCCCTTGAACTGGGCGATTATGCCCTCGTAGTTGGAGACGCCTGGACCCTGGGCCATTATTATGGTGCGGTAGAAGCTGAACCAAGCGGTGGTGGCGTTTATTGGATCGCCGTTGCTGAAGTAGGTGCCGGGCCTCATGATGAAGACGTAGGTGGAGCCGTTCGGCTCCATGACCCAGGACTTAGCCAACACGGGGACTAGCTGCGTTATGGAAGAGCCGTTGTAGGTCAGCAGACCCTGGTAAACTGCAGAAAACACGGGCCCGTCAACCCCATAAAAGCCCGTCGCGGGATCCAGCGCGTCGGGAGTAGTTATGACGCCTTCCGTCCCTATGTCTACTAGCGTATCAGGGTTTGGAGGGCTGATCACAACGGCGCTCTTGGTGCCGCTGCTAGTAACGGTGCTCCTCTCGCCAATAAATCTATACGTTAGGGCGCCCGCGATTATCACTATAACTAGTATAGCTACTACAAGCGATACCCTTCCTTTCGATCTGCTCGACATTTTAAGCCTAATCAGACAATATATATAAGGATTTCCGTATCATAAGCAATCTAATCCCTCGCTTCCGCGCTCAAAGAAAGCAGTGCATAACTACGACGCGCTGGTGACTTAAGAAAAAGCCGAACGAGACATCCCGATCACTTGGTATTCTTCACGACGAACTGGGGGGTTCCTTGAACACGCCTCCTTCTGCGTTCTCAGTCTCTTACGCGAAACCCAGCGTACCCCCGTCATGCCAACGCCAACGCCAACGTTAAATCCAATAGCCCTCTGCCGTTTCAGGGCTTGAGAGGAGACTTGAAGACTTGCTGACCTCATCCCCGCCCTAAAGGGCGAGGTTTGTCGTTCGTCTTATCACGACGTCCTTTATGCCGAAATACCTGTTAAGCAACAACTTCAGCTTAGAAACGGTCTTCCCGCCCGTACCAATCGCCAGCCCCCTATCCTCTTCCCTGACCTTAACCACGACCTTGCCGTTTTCTTCCCTTATAGAGAGGACCCTAACGGGGGCCAGCGCGTTCCTTGTTAACCCCTCGAAAAGCGGCGAGTACTCGACTACCTCAACGCTCTTACCCAAGAGAGCAGAAGCCCTTCTCGCGTTAGCCCCTCCCTTACCTATGGCCATTGGAACGTCAGCTGGGTCCACAAGAAAGATTATCCTGTTGTTCTCCTCATCGATTATGCAATCCTTCGCCGACTTCCCCGTGGCCGAATAGAATAACGACATAGCCCTTAGCTCTTGGGGCGTGAGCTTGATCTCTTTCTTTTCTATTTCCATTTTCTAACCCTTCGGATGGGACGAAAGCCGCGAAATCGCGGCTTCAGCGGTGGCCAGCGCCTTCAGAAGTGCCTTCGACGTTTTCATGGGTTTACACCTTCAAATGCATATAAGTCTTCCCGACTTGGCCTCATTTCTTGGAGGCCTTGGAGGCCAACCTCATGCGAAGGTCCACCATGCCCGTGCCCATCGGGATAGGCTGACCTACTATGACGCTCTCCGACACGCCGTGGATCTCGTCCTCTTCCCCCGCTATGGCTGCGTTGAGTAAGTGCCTGACCGTCATCTCAAAAGCCGCCCTTGCCAACGGGCTGGCCTTGTCGCCAACCACACCATGCCTTCCTATCTGCTTCACCATCCCAGAATAGGTCATCGCATCGGCCAAAAGCTCAACGTGACGCACGTCCACCTCTAAGCCAGCCTCAGACAAAGTCGACATAACCTCCTGGATTATGGCGTTCCTAGCCGCCTCTATGCCCAGCACCTCATATATCTGGTTTATGTCGTTGGTGGTTGTCCTCGTCGCGTCCACGCCCTCAATCTCCATGACCCTTGCTAAGTCCGATCCCTTTGTTATCAGCATGTAAGATTCCTTCCCGTCAGAAGATCTCGTCCTCGACAAGAAAACCCTCTGTATACCCTTTAGCCCCTTCACGTGAAGGGATAGAAGCTTCTCCCTGTAAGCAATTAGCTCGTTGTAATCCTCGACCGGTGGCGAAACCTCGAAGGTGGCACTGGTCTCGTCATCAGAGGTTATCTTGGCCCCCTTCATCCGCTTAACTATCCCAATCACGTCCTGAAAGGCGAGCTTTCTGTCCTCAAGCATCCCCGGATCGAGAGTTACCACAAGGCTTAGGTTTGCCCCGTTCACTTCGATGCTCTGAACTAAGTCGCTCAAATTCGTTTCCTCTATGTTCGTGGCCACCTCCATGGCTTTTTCCCTATCGCTCGCATATGGCTCCTCCAGATAAATCCTCATCATAGGTGTCCTCGGTGCCTTGCTGGCGTCAACTATCTCTATCAGGCGAGGCAACCCCAAGGTCACGTCGAGCTCCCTGACACCGGCATAGTGGAAGGTCCTCAGGGTCATCTGAGTACCGGGCTCTCCTATGGATTGAGCGGCTACCACCCCTACCGCCTCACCTGGCTCGACTGAAACCCTTTGGTATTCGGCTACGGCCTTATCGATCACCCTCTTCAGCTGAGAGTAGCTGAGGTTCTTGTCCTTGGCCTTCTTTTCAAGCTCATCTATAACGGATACGGGAAGTACCGCCGCTTCCCTGGCCTCCTTGATCAGTAAAGCGGGATCTCCCGCCTCCTCGGCCTCTTTCTGAGCAACAGCCTTCTCGCCGCCGGACGGAGAAAGCGCTTTTTTTCTTCTTGGCAATCAGTTCACCTCCCTGGCTGGCTGCTGCTCCGATGAAGACCCGGGCTGGACCTCCTTTAAAACTTCGTCTATCAGTTTGTCGATGTTTATCCCGATGCCGTGGTCGCTTTTGGCCGGGTCGACGCCGTCATCACCGTAGCGCACCTGTATGAGCTCGCCCTCGGCTCCCCTCACACTTCCGTCGTACTCAACGTGCAAGTCTTCAAGGGCATGTATCAGCCTGCGCTGCATATAACCGCTCTGAGAAGTCCTGACGGCGGTGTCCACAAGCCCCTCCCTCCCCGTCACCGCGTGGAAGAAGAACTCCACGGGATCAAGCCCCTCATAGAAGCTGCTCTCCACAAATCCCCTGCCCCTAGCCGACATGTCTCCGTGATCGAAAACCGGTAAGGTGCGATCTGAGTACCCGCGCACGATCCTGCCACCCCTCGAAGCTTGCTGACCCACTATTGCCGATATCTGGGTCAAGTTTAGAACGGAGCCACGCGCACCCGTCAACGCCATCATGTAAGAGTGACTTTCGTGATCCATGTTCTCCGCAGCTACTTCCCCTATTTCGTCCCTGAGCTTCGTTAGTTTGCTCATTATTGTATCCTCTATTTCCTCTTCGGCCGTTTTGCCGGCCTCGGCCTCGATCTCCCCGCGCTGATAGGCAGATATGGCCTGGTCGATGTCCTGTTCTACTTCGCGTATGCGTTTTTTCATGGCTTCCCTTACGGCAGCCGGTATCTGGAGATCCCTGAGGCCTACGGTGAAGCCGTTCTCTTCGCTGTACCTCAGGAAGACCTTGAAGGCCTTATCCATGAACTCCCTGCCGGCCACGACTCCCGCGTCCTTTATTATCCTGTGCAAGAGCGAATTGGGCACGGTCGCCCCTATGCTCTTCTTGTCTAAAACTCCCATGAGCAGTTCCCCATCCCTGACCAGCACAAAGCCATCCCCTGGACAGTCGTCGTACACGCAATCGCCGCAACCCACGCAAGAGTTCGCTTTGGACGAGTAATTGATGTTCTTCGGTATGAAAAGGCTAACTATCTGTTTACCTGTCCACAAAGGCCGCGGTGAGGTTATCGCCGGCGGTGGGATGGGGCCGTCATAAGCTCCAGCGTAGAGCAAATCCATTACCTCATCCCTTTCCAAGAGGACGGACTTCCTAGTAAGGAGGAAAGCGCCGGATATGAAGTCCTGTATTGCTCCCATCAAAGGCCCGCCGAACCTGGGGGACAAAATGTTGTTCTGAACCAATAAGATCTCTCTAGCCTCCGCCTCGGCTTCATTACCCTGGGGGACGTGAAGGTTCATTTCATCTCCGTCGAAGTCCGCGTTGTAGGGCGGACATACGGCGGGGTTCAGCCTAAAAGTGCGGTATGGCAGTACCCTGACCACGTGACCCATTATTGAAGGCCTGTGAAGAGAGGGTTGACGGTTGAATAGGACGACGTCCCCATCTCTGAGATGCCTCTCAACGGTGAAACCCTCCCCAAGCTCGTCGGCAATTTCGTTGGTGTCTTTGACGTAACGCAGGTCAACCATGACGCCGTTAGGCCTGATCACGTAGTTGGCCCCCGGGTAATTGTTCGGCCCGCGCCTGACAAGCTCCTTCATCTCTTCTATGTTAAGATGGGTCACCCTCTCAGGTATTGTGAGGATCTTCGCCACCTCCACGGGCACACCCACCTCGTTGATGCCTATCCAAGGATCCGGGGAAATAACCGAACGAGAAGAGAAATCCACCCTCTTTCCCAGCAGGTTGCCGCGGAACCTGCCTTCCTTACCCTTGAGCCTTTGGGCCAATGTCCTCAGCGGTCTGCCGCTTCTATGCCTAGAAGAGGGGGCCCCTTGCGTTTCATTGTCGAAGTAAGTTACCACGTGGTATTGGAGCAACTCCCAAACGTCGTCTATGACTGACTGCGGGGCACCGCTAGATATGTGCTCCTTGAGCTTCTCGTTGGCCCTGAGTATGTCGACCAACTTGTGGGTCAGGTCGTCCTCAGAGCGGAGGCCCGTCTCTAGGGTGATGGCGGGTCTCATGGATATGGGAGGGACGGGGAGATAAGTCAACACCGACCACTCAGGCCGAGCGACCTCCGGATCCCAACCTAACAGCTTCGCCTCGGCGTCTTTTATCTTCTCCAGCCTTAACCTTATCTCCGTAGGAGGTATTCTCACTAAAGAAGAGGCCTCACCCTTCTTCCCTCCCATTTGCTCGTAGAACGTAGTTGGCCTTTCGTACTCGATCGGATAGTTGGTTGCTCCGCAATGCGGGCAAACGCTCACTTGCGATGCCTTTTTTATTATGGTTTTCGAAAGCGCCTTCGCCAAGTTAGGGTTACGACCTTGGAGTTCTTCCATCTGCCTTTCGTATTCCTGGAGTTCATCGTCCGGCAGCTTTATCCTGCCGCACTCCCGGCATACCGCAGACAGAGTCTCGTGGATCTTTTTCGCCAGGCCTGGGTGGATAACGGGCCTTTCCAGGCGTATGTAACCGAAGTGCCCGGGACATTTGCCGGCCCTGGCACCGCAAGTCTCACAGCGCTGACTGGGCTCGACGGTACCGAGCCTCCTGTCCATCAGCCCTCCCGGGACTGGTAAGCCATCTTGGTCATACGTCTCAGGACTGTTTATTTCTACCACGGCCTGCTTCACTATCTTATCCGGAGAAAGCAAGCCGAACTTTATTCCCCTAACTATCTTCTTGTTGGTGAGGCTCATACTGGATCACCCGGCTCAACCTTCACGTCTATACCCATGGAAAGCATCTCCTGAACGAGTAATTTGAAAGCGTATGGCATGGTCACCGTCACGGGCTTGACCTTATCTCCACATATCGGGCAGACCCACCTATTCCTCTTGTAATCGAAGTAAGCCATGGCGCCGTCGTTTTCGCAAATCGTTACCTCAGTCTTGTCCGAAGACTCGAGCAGCCTATCAAGCAAAAGCGAGGAAGCTCCGTGAGCCACCAGGACGTCCCTCTCCATCTCCCCGAACCGAAGCCCGCCTTCCCTGGCGCGCCCCTCGGTTGGCTGGTGCGTTAATATCTGCACTAAACCCCTTGCCCTAGCGTGCATCTTATCGGCCACCATGTGATGCAGCCTCTGATAGTACGCCAAGCCGATGTAAACCTTCGCCTTTAGCATCTTTCCGGTCCTGCCGTCGTACATGACCTCCTCGCCGGTCGGGAGAAAGCCCAAGGACCTGAGCTGGGCTTCTAGCTGTTCCAAGGTCTCGCCCTCAAACGGAGTGCCGTCCTCGCGCTTTCCCCTTAGGGCAGCAGCCTTCCCTCCCATCATTTCCATTAGGTGGCCTACGGTCATCCTAGACGGGATGGCGTGAGGGTTCATTATGAGATCGGGAACGATCCCGCTCGCGGTGTAGGGCATGTCCTCCTGTGGCACGAGCAACCCGACCACGCCTTTCTGGCCGTGCCTTGAGGCGAACTTATCACCGAGCTCGGGTATTCTGTAGTCCCTAACTACGACCCTTACGAGTTTCCTCCCGTCGAGGTTCAACGTCACGTAAACCCTATCCACAATGCCGCTTTCCCCGTGCTTGAGCACCACGGAGGAGTCGTGCTTGACGACCTCGCCGCCCGTGAGCTCCCTGAACTCCTCCAAGAAACGCGAAGGACTCGTTTTCCCTATGATAACATCTCCTCCTTCCACGTCGCTATCGGGAAAAACTATTCCGTCCGCCTGATCCAGCTTGCTGTATTGTGAGGCCCCGTGGTATCCCCTCACGGTTTCGTCTGGGATCCCTATTTCGTCTTCCTGACCACCCGGGTACTTCCTTTCCTCTGTTTCATACAACCGGAAAGTCGAAGAGCGCCCTAAGCCCCTTTCAACGGAAGCCTTGTTGAGTATCACGGCGTCTTCTATGTTATATCCCTCGTAAGAAAGTAGTGCCACCACAAAGTTCTGACCAGTGGGCCGCTTATTGAAGCCTACCAGTTCCTCGGTCTTGGTGGTGACGAGCGGTAATTGCGGGTAATGAAGCACGTGAGCACGGGTATCAAGCCTCTTCTGGAAGTTGATGGTGGAAACCCCTATGGCCTGCTTGGCCATGGCCGTCTGATAGGAGTTCCTGGGACTCTGGTTGTGGTTAGAGTAAGGTATGAGGCTCGCGACCACGCCCAGCAGAGCGATGGAGTCCAACTCGGAATGGGTATACTTCCCCGGCTTGGCCTCTGCCTGCTCAGGGGTCAGGGCGATCATGGAATTCTCCTCCTCTTCCGCACTCAAATACTCGACTATCCCCTTCCTCACCAGCTCCGACCAGGGCATCCTGCCCGCGCTGAGCTCTTCTTTTTCTTGGTCGGTGAGCTTCAGCTTCCCATTCTGATCGAGCACGAAAAGTGGCCTTATTATCCTACCGCCATCGGTGAAGGCGTATACCTCTGAGAACCCCTCGCCCTGTACGTAGGAAAAGCTCTCATCGAACGGTAGAGACCCCCTTCTCTTTCTTTCCCTCAGCGAAGCCACCAATCTAATGGGGTCCGGGTGGAAACCTACCAGAATGCCGTTTACGAAGACCTTAGCCCCCGTCTTCGAGGAGATCCCGGTCTTGAGGAGCGAAGTGTCCCTGTAATCCAAAAACTCCACGCCCTCTTCGTTCATCGCCTTAAGCACTGGGACAGGGTCGCGCTCCACAGAGGTTATGGCAGATATGGCCAGGTTTTTCACCAGACCGCAGTTCGGCCCCTCTGGAGATTCGTTGGGGCACATCCTGCCCCACTGGGTACCGTGGAGGTCCCTGGCCTCGAAGTGGGACTGACTCCGGGATAGGGGAGATATGACGCGGCGAAGGTGAGATATGGTTGAAAGATAATTAGTCCTATCCAATAGCTGGCTCACCCCGGTCTTATTCCCAACCCAGTTACCAGTGGCCAGGGCGTGCTGGAACCTTTGCGTGATGAGGTCTGCCCTCACCAGGCTGTTGAGGTTCGGGACTTTTTTCATGCGGCTGAAAGACCTAGAAACCTGATATTGGAAGTCCTTCACGAAAGCCGCGAAAGCCACCGCGAAAAGCTGAGCCAGCAAATCACCCGCCAGCCTAAGCCTCTTGTTGGCGTAATGGTCCTTGTCATCGGCCTTCCTCATACCCTTTGAGAACTGCAAAACTTTTTCTGCCATCAAGGCGAGGTGAACTGCCTTCCTCAGGCGATCCTCTGGGGTGGTGCCGAGGTGGGGCAAAAAGCGAGTGTCCAGTTGCTCCTCGGCCCTCCTTATCCTTATGTCTTTGGGCTGGCCCACAGCCAACCTTCCGCCTATGTAATCCAGCGCGGCTTCCTTGGAGGTTATTTCTACCGCGTCCTGCAGTGGCACTAAGAGGGAGTCCTGGATCTCCTGAGAACTGCTCACAAGGTTTACTATTTGACTGTCCTTTTCCACTCCCAACGCTTTCATTAAGACGGCGAAGGGAACCCTAACTGGAAAAGCGGTGGATTCCACAAGCATCTTTCCGTCCTTGGCCAGCAGAAGCGAGACCGGACTCCTTATCCCGTTATAGTAAGAGAAGACCTTCGCCATGTAGTCAGCTGGCATGGTGCTCGGGGCCACATCCACTAGAATCTTGTTCGAGACTAGGTCCTCTTGCGATACGATTACCCTTTCTGAACCCCCGATGATGAAATAGCCACCTGGGTCATCCGGATCTTCGCCCATCTCTATTAGCTCTTCCCTGGACTTTGTCGACAGGGGGCAAAGGCTTGACCTCAGCATGACGGGCAACCTGCCTATGTAGACTTTCTCCTTCACGATAGGGATACCCATTGCCTGGCAACTCTTCGTCACTGGCATGGCCGAAGGACCCATGGCCAAAAGGGCCCTATCCGCGTTCGGCTTCTTTTCCTCTTGCACCCTCCTCGAGACATCCCTTATTTCTACCTCAAGCATGAGGGGTAAAGAGTAATCCATGTTACGTATGCGCGCCTGCACCGGATCCAATTCCGTTATGATCGTCCTGTCGGCCTCAATGAGGTGCGGATCCCTATCAACAGAAATCTTACCGAAGCATATTTTGAGGTTTTTACCCGGGACGTCTACCCCCTCCCGGTAATAATCGACCACCTGCTGCATCAAACTGTTTAAGAAGGATTCGTAAGAATCTAGGTGCTGCCTCACCAAGCCCTTTTCTTTGACAAATGATTGAAGGGCATACCAACCTAAAGACTCCGCTTTTTCCAAATCAAACCACTACTCTATACGCGATGGCTTGACCAGCCGTAGGGCTGTTCCTTATCAGTTTTATAACGTCCCCCCTTTTAGCCTTTAAGTACTTAACCATGGGGTCTCTGGCGCTGATCTTTGGAAGATCATCGCGGCTTACCCCCAACTCCTTGAGCACGGCTTCAGCGTCATCCCTGCTCAACAAAACATGGGTTGATACTAACACATGCCTGGAAATATCTAATCTAGTCAAGTCTAAGACCCATAATGCCCACTAGGCATTTAAAAACTCTGGCCCACTAATAAATTTTTCCCCTCTTTCTTTGAGGCGAGGGACCCTCTGACCCGCATCATCGCTATCCTTTTACCCGCGTGACGCCTTAAAACCAGGCAATGAAGATGGGACAAAGCGCCGAGAAAAGCATGAGAGAAAAGCTACAACCGAGCCCCCTTGATCAAATTCAAAAAAAGTTGAAAGAAGTAGAAGCGATAGCGGAGCGCATTTCGAATCAATCTGCCTCTGACTCAGCAAAGCTGATGAAAAGAGCACAAGCACTTGCCTCCGAACTGGAATCGACCGAAAAAGAGCTGGAATCCGACTACGAAAAATCGATCATGGAACAGGCCGCCAGCGAAGCCGAAGCAGAAGCCCAGAAAATACGCGAAAGAGCAATGCAGCAGGCAGATTCGGTAAAAAGGGAGGCCCAAAAAAACGCGGAAAGGGTCGTCAAACTGGTGTTGGACACAATAATGGGCAAGACCGAAGAAAAATGAAAACGGCGAACCAAAATGAGCGCAATTCTCCGCCGGGGTGGCGTTTCCTCCACTACTCCTGACATGCGCTACGCCGCTCTAGCTCCGAAGGTAGCCTGGCTACGCTCTACACTCCTGCCCCCCGCAGCGCTAGACGCGCTGTACAGTGCCGATTTCTCCTCGGCAGTGGCCACCCTTTCAAAGACGGCTTACGGCAGCTGGATACAAGGGATATCGCAAGCCCCAACGCCGGAAAAAGTCTTCAACGCGGTTAGGACCTATCTGTTAAGTAATGAAAGGGAAATAATCCTCTCCGCGCCAGAGGGAGCTAAGGCATACTTAGAGGCTTACGTCGCGCATTGGGAGGCAGACGACATCAAGATGAAAATACTCAACTCCTTTAGGGCTGGCTATTCCCAACTCAAGGCTACGGTCGACTCCCTCCCAGCGAGCTGGAAACAAGTGAGGGACTTAATCGAACAGGTAGAGAAGGCCGGAGACACGGGCCCGCTATCAGCCGCGGTTGACCGCGCCTACGCGCAGCAATTGGTAAACGCTTTCAATCGGTTGACCGATGGCGAAAGGACTCCCCTTTACGCGTTCGTTGAAACCCTCTTGTCTTGGTCGCGGCTTAAAGCTGAACTGATAGCTAAGAAGTATTCTTTTGACCTCAGCGATTACGATTTCGGCTTCGCCGACCGGTTAAAGTTCGACAAAGAACTCGAGGGTCTTTCTCCTTCAGAGGCGCTTTCAAAAGGAGAGACCATAGTCGCCTCGATTCTACAAAAATGGGCACAAAATCAAGCTCATGCGAATCAATTCTCGCCCGCACCAGCGCAGGCCGTCTTTTACCTTAAAGAGAAAGAAGGTGCGCAGGTGGCGAGGGCGCTAATTTCGCGCCTGTATGGCGTGTCGCCAACTAAGCGACCTGTTAGCTCATGCCGTTTCTTTCGTTTTAGGTTCAGTCCCACTCTCCGCACCCCTGATGCAAGCCATGTAAGCCATCACGTCCAGAGGCTCATAGTCAGCGAGCCGACTACTCTCGAAACAGTGACCACGCTAGGCTTGTGAATCCCCTCACGGGCGGGGTTTCCCAGTTCATCGACGCGCTCACGAGGAGAACGCATAGGGTATCCCCAAGTTACAAGGGCGCTCCCGTCTCCTAACGTGCCCCCAGCGTTCCGGAAGAAAACCCGGCCGACCTTTAGTTGCCAAGCCACCAGTTACGACCAAACGGCCCATGCAGGCGCTTCATAAGGGGGCTATCAATCTCCTCCTCCGCGAACTACTCTTGCCCATCAACCCCCGAAAAGCTAAATAACGGGGTTTTAAAAATACTATGCCGTGCAAATCCAAGAAAAAGGAAAAGGCAGGAGATAACAAGCGGGCGCAATGATAAGGCGCCATTTTTATTTCTTGTAGACCCCTCATTAACTGTCCTCCTCCCCGCTCCAGAAGGGGCGAGGCTTGCCTTCTTTTTGTCGGGGCTCGCCGCTGATCTCGACCGACCATCGGTCACCGGGTAGTAGTTATGGCCTAAGCCACTCAGCCTTCACCTCCCTCCCCGTTATGAACCCGTCACACCGCTTGCTCCGGAAACTGCTTGGTAAATGACCCACAGTGCTGTCTTCTCAACTAAGAACCACATCCCGCAATCAACGCGCCACTCGGCGATCGGGTAAAATGACATCCCGCCCTTCATCTAAATGAAGTTTTCTAAGAGCATCCAACCATTTCACCGTTAAGAGACCATTACATAAAAAGCTGCCACTTCCACTTCAAGCGCATATGCTTAGCGCTCCCCTAACCTGCCTTTTTGTGGTCTTACAGCCCGCGTGGCAACTAAGAATACTCCCCATACACGGGGCAGGATATCCGAAAACGAGCGACGAGTAAAGTGGCCCGCGTAAACGCCGACGTGCTTTGTTCTGCGTAGGAACCCCATGATATTTTTTGTCTCTTTTCTGAGGATCCGTGAGGAAAAGCGGGCTCGGCGGGATTTGAACCCACGGCCAACGGATCTCTCCACCAACGGGTTAAGAGTCCGTCGCTCTACCGTGCTGAGCTACGAGCCCAAACTTTATCGGACCACTTTATTTAAGTATTCTGGAAGCGCGATCTCTCCTGATGAGCACACCGCTCCTGATGGGCACTCCCAGCGAATCGGCTATTGGCCGACATTTAGCCATGAGAGCGTGATAAACGGGAAGGGGGGGCTCCCCTTCAGTTAACGTTTCATAATTAGCCATTCCCTTGGCGAGCAGAAAATCGTAATCCTTCGCCTCCAATCCATCCCAAGTGAACCCCACGGCACGGGGCTCGTAATAGTATGCACGGACGTCAGCGGGCACGTCAAACCGAAGCTCCTCTTCCGTCACGTCGTTCAGCAGTGGAATCTTCTTAGCGTAAACGTCGACCCGCGCGTAGTTTGCCATGAACTTGACCAACGCCAGATCGAACACGTGTTCTCCTACATTATCGAGCACGAAAGCAACGCGCCTCGCTGAGAGCAAGTCTTTCCAAAGCCTGGGGCTTTCGTCTATGGAAAGTTCTGGCGGGTGCATCAGCAAATCCTCCTTGAATTGGTAACCCTGAACGTCGAACTCCAAACCGTTTGCGGCAACGGCCAACCTGACCAAGGCCTTGAAGGCGTCAAAGCCACCCCTTGAAACCAACTCGTTCAACCCCCCGGCGAAACGCTCGGCCACTGACATGGCCAAGGCCTTGACCTCTTTGTAAGGATCAGCGTTTCCAGTCATCGACTTCAAAGTCTGCATATCCGTGTATTCCAGGAAAGCTGGCACCGCTGATGGGTTAAAGCCGCGGTGGAGGTTCTCTATTGCAGCCAACATGGCCTTGAACTTCACCTCTTCGTTGGCCCCGCTCTTATCCAACGCGCTGAGCGCCCGGTTCAACAGGCAAGGTCCGCAGTCGGCCTTAACCTTCGACCCGATCACCCCCTGTACTAGTCATGAAATACGCCCCTGACGATCTTTGCTGCCTATCCAATATACTTCCTTCTTTGTTAACCCTGGGCCTACCGGTCTCGGGGTCCCTTCTCATGGTTATGCCCACATCCATGAGGAACTTGTTAACTCCGTCTAACACCTTAACGGGGCTCTTGGCCTTCCCGGCCTTCCCAGGTTGCCCCTCAAACACTATCATCGAATCAGCCGTTGAGGTTAGAAGCAAGAGGTCGTGGTCCACGAGAAATGCGGTCGCCCTGCGCGATGAGACAGCCCTCCTTATGGCCTTTCCCACCCTCAGACGCTCTTCCACGTCCAAGAAAGCGCTCGGCTCATCGATCAAGTAAACGTCTGCTTTCCTCCCAAGGCAGAGCGCGACCGCCACTTTCTGCAGCTCGCCGCCGCTCAGCGAACGCGTATCGCGATTCAGCAGCCTGTCTATGCCCAAGGGTTCGTAGACCTCCGTTTTGAAAACTTCTTCCTGAAGGGCGTCCTTGACACCACTCATGACCTCCGCCACTGTCATGGGGACTGGCTTGAGCACCTGAGGCTTGTAAGATATTACAAGCCCCGCTGCAGGTTCAACCCCCTCGTCGGGCTTGATTACACCCGCTATCAGCTTGACGAAGGTAGTCTTACCGATCCCATTCCTACCCAAAATAGCGGTTATGCCACCCTCGAGGGCCGAACCCGCTTCCGCGCTCAACTGGAAATCGCCCAATTTCTTGCTCATCGATCCCCATTGGAATACCACTCTGCCGGGCTCCCCCTTCTCGAGACCAACGTCGAAGAAGTCAATACTGCCCTCTCTAAGCCTCGCGTTTTCCTCCGGGAGATACCCCCTCAAGAAGTTGTTTATGCCGTTCCGAGTCCCATAAGCCATGCTAGCCGTGCCGAAGACCCCGGGATCACCATAAACAATAGAAACGTAATCCGAAAGGTAATCCAGCACTATGAGGTCGTGCTCCACCACCGCCGCCGTCTTACCAGAGGCCACCCTTTCCCTAATTTTTTTAGCCGCCTTCATGCGCTGGAACACGTCGAGGTAGCTTGAGGGTTCGTCTATGAGGTAAACTTCGGCATCCTTGGAAAGCGCGTAAATTAGGGTCATCAGCTGTAGCTCACCACCGCTCAACTGGCGCAGCTCCCTATCCATCAAAGCCTCCAAACCGAAATCCGCTACTAGGGATAGCCCAACCTCGAGCTCCGAAGGGGAAAGACCGTTTAGCCACTGCCGGACGGTTTCGTCCATCGAGACCCCCTCGGCGGCGCCTCCTATTATCTGGGGCTTTACCGAAACCCTCATTTTCCCCCCGTACAGATCGGAGAAATACTTCTTGAGTTCGGAACCCTTGAAAAAATCCCTTACGTCAACTCCCTCAAGGCCACCGAAGTTAGGCCTCAACTGGCCGGCAAGGATCTTCATGGAAGTGCTCTTGCCCGCCCCGTTGCGCCCTATAATCCCCGTGACGTACCCCGTTTTCACCTCGGGCAAGCCGTAAAGGGCAAACGCGTTTTCACCATATCTGTGAACAAGCCTCCTACCCCAGCTATCCGGTAAGTTAACTATGGATATGGCCCCGTAAGGACACTTGTGGACGCATATACCACAGCCTATGCACGTGCTCTCGTTTATTCTGGACTTCCCATTCTCGGCGATCCAAACGGTCTTAGGTCCTATCCGGTTCACAGGGCAGAATGTGACGCAAGGCGTCCCACATGACTTAGAGTTACAAAGGTCATCATCTACGGTGGCCAGCCTCAACAAAATCCCCTATTTCGCTACTCTTCTCCTTCTCCCCACTCCTCTTCCTCTTCGCCCTCTTCTTCCTCCTCCTCTTCTTCTTGGTCTAACTCTCCAGAGCTGAAGGACTCGAGGACGTACTCCCTTTCTTCCTCGCTCTCCTTTGGAAGCTCGTCTGTCAGGAGCTTTATCTTTTTCTTGCTGTCCATCTTGGTCTTCTCGACGTAAATCTCCTCCTTTGCCAACTCCTTGTAACCACACTTCTTGCAAACCAAGTAGACCTTGCCCTTCTCTCTAATCGGGACTAAAACGCTTCCATCCTTTGGACAAAACTTCATCTGGGATCACCACGGCAGGACGTAACCACGGCTTTGGAGTATATCAAGATTATCATCGAAAGAAGAACTCAGAAGTTATATAAAAGGTTTTACCAAAAAACGAGTGCGCAGGAAAGTCCCCATTGAGGACGTCAAGCCGACGGAAAAGTATCGGATAACCCACCGCCGAAAATCCAAGCCCACTTCTAAAAATGACTTCGTTTCCTTTCCTTCCTGACCAGGTATATCTCGTAGAGAGACGTTATGAACAGCATCATGCCAAAAGCGAAGCTGAGTCCCCAGATGGCATCCCTCACGGCATAGTAACCAAGGTAGAAGAGGGAGGTTTTGCTCTCGGTATCGATTATGTACAAATGCAATTGATAAGCGATTGGATTGTCATATTTTTGCGGGTAGAGGAAAAGCCAAACGATCGAGATCAAAAACGTGATCAATGGGTAAATCAAGTTTTTGCCTCCCCCCCTCTTGTTCAAATAATCGACCAGTGCAACGATTATCACCACGACGGCCAGCGCGCTGTTCAGCTCTGCCACGGCGTAGTTAAAGTGCGTTAGCTGCATTTCCTCAGCAGGGATGAGGACCAAATCAAGAAAACCTATCATGATATTCAATAGAGCCATGGACTTCGGCGATCCGGTTTTCAGAGTGCCCGCCGACTGAGACAATTTTTGCTTCGAGCAACTCGTGCGCAGATATATATTCCTTTCGGTGACAAAAATTAAGGCGCGTACCACCGGCACACGGCTTTTACGCGTAGATAAACCCTGACCTCCTCCCCGCCCCGAAGGGCGAGGTTCCCGAGGTCTTAGGTGTTACACCACTAACGGGAGCTACTCTGTTGTGGTCCACCGGGAAGGAGAACGGCTTCCTTACCGTTGAGATTACTGAGTTGGTGGCCTTCTTCAGGATGTTCAGCGCGCCCTTCAGGTCGGAGCGCAGTTTATGCTCCAAGGGACAGCTGACCGCTCTTCTCCCTCCTCCCTTGACTTTTGAGTGGTGGAGACGCGGTACTTAGAAGTGTTGTACTCGACGACCTCGAAGGCCTCCACGCCGCATTCTTGGGCCTTCTACTCCACCGCGCCCATCAACCCGCTGTAAGAACAAAGGTTTGAAGTGAGCTTGTTGTCCACTCATGGGCGATGTTGAGAGGGTAGCCCAAGCAGATCGCCGAGGCGTCCAGTTGACAGAGGGGCTCGATTAGGCCGGACGCGAAGGCCCTTTAAATGTGAAATAGTCCCCTCGTCTGCTTCTTGAAAAACCTCCTCTTCTCCCTCGAAAACTCGTCGCGCGCTTCGAATTCCCCGACGACCTTTGCCCTGTCTGCCGGGGATCGTATCTCAGCGATCCTCCTCACCAGCTAGGAGTAGTCCTCCTCGGCCCTGACACCCTTGTAGAACAAACAAGTGCCGTCGCCGACGACGACGCTCGCCAGGGCGCTTATTTTATGCCCAAGTCGACTGAAGCGACCTCGTCACCCTTGGGGGGACTCGACTTGGACTGGTCGCCGTGAAGGATGTACTTCGACTTATTTTCCTTCCTCGCCGTATCAGCGCCCGCCTCGACCGGGACAGAGGCGTACCAAGCGTTCTCGGTCTCGTCGCGGTGTACCTCGAACCTACCCCCTTTGCCGCCCCACTTCAGCCCGCTCGCGAAGTCGACATCCAAGCTGAAGTCCTTCAGGACCAGTTTGCGACCCCGCTCGTCTACAGCTTACCCATCTTTTGTCACCATGAAGAGCGACTTCCTGTTCTCGCTCTCCTTTTACTTCTAGTTATGCGGCGGGTTCACACGCTTCACAAAGAGTGGTCGTTTTACCTACTTCCTCATCCTTAGGTGAGAGAAGAGGGACGTGCAGGCCTCGTCGATCTTCCGCATGGCGGCTCGCGCGTTGACACTATCCAGTCCTTCCTTTTATCTCTCGTAGCACTCGTCCCACGTCCCCTTGAGGTCTACATCGCGCTTTTGGAAGAACCCCTGCCTCCTCTCGTAATCGAGCTCGTTGAAGGGCTCGGCCGAGAGGTCCGCTAACCTCCCGAGCTCCCTTTCTTGAAAAACCGTTTGGTAGCAACGTACTGCGTTCGTCTTCCTATCCGCCTGCACGACCTCGCCGATGCCCTCCCCGGGCATCGCGGGAGAAATCGACCCCCGCCCCTCATTTCCAAGGAGTTGACCTGAGGAGGGCACTTTAGAAGAGAAACTCAGAAGTTCAAGAACCTTTCCACAATGGGGGCTACCCCTCCTCGCCCCCCTAAAGAGGCGAAGTCTTCCCCTTTGAACCCCTCACACATAAGCGAAGCGCCGAAGCCTCCTGGACCTTTTGGGCTTCATGGGAACCTCAACCTCAACCTTATCTTAACCGTTTTTCCGTCATAACTAAGAGGAGAGTAAGCGCGCCCATCGCCGGAGAAGAACTTCATCATCCACTCATAAAAGTGCAACCTCATACTTTGTATGAAGACCAACAAGGCTTCAAACGCCATAACAACGAAATTACCTACCGCCACGATAGCCCAAAAGCAGGCCCAACCCAATAATCCTTCACCTGCCGCGCCGTACGCAAGCCAGGCCACCAAGAATACCACCAGCATCAAGGCCAGGTGAGCCACCGCCATGGCCAGAAGCCTGAGGTACGAAAAAGTGTTAGATATGAATGCGATAGTGCTTTCGACAGCTTCCATTATTCCCTCGACAACGGTCTCCCCAAGGCCGAGTGCAGACCCCAATACCGGGGAAGCGTATAGCAAAACGAAAGGGATGAGCACCAGCGCAACCCACAGGAGGGCTCCTACGCCAGAAAAGGGCACTCTTTCCACGATTAGCGAGAAAGCAGAGGGCAACAAAACCGCTTTTGGCAACTCAGAAGAAATGGCTTGATAAACCAGACCCTTCTTCAGTTTATTCACAACTGAAAGGGCGAAGCCGGATGTCATTTGCAAAACACCAACCCCCATGGATAATATCATGAGCCTGACGACGTAGGAGCTAGTAGATGAGGCTACTGATGAGGAGGGTTGCCAAGCAGAAAAAGGCGTACCCCCAATCGGGAAGGCCGTTTGCCAATCAAATATGTGAAAGGCCAAGGGGTGAAAATCGAGGCCAAAGAATTCGCCGAAAGCCAAGCCGGAAAAGACCGCGGCTAAACCAGATAAAAGGACTATCGCGCCCAGGTCCTTCATAGGTCCCTTTCCGAATTTGTATAGGGCTGCCCCGCTAAGGGCAAGAACTAAGGCCTGTCCAGCATCGGGAAACATCAACGCGAAAAGTATTGGGAAGGTGATCGCCGTTATGAGCGTTGGGTCAACCTCCCCATATCCAGGGAGACCGAAGCTACCTACTATCACCCCGAAAGAAGATACCAAGCGCGGTAGCCTCTGCCAAGTCGGTGGCCTGTCTGAGGGTAGCGCTGGCCTATGGAAGACCAACACCCCGGGAAACTCCTTGGTGACGTCCAGGGCCTCCTTTAACCGGGCGCTGGGGACAAAACCCGTTACAACTCTGGTTTCCTCGGTAAACGGCTCACCAGATCCCGCGTCCAACGAGCGGAGTAACATTTCCGCGGTCTCGGCGGCCCTAACGGCCATGGGTGAGGCCTCAGATATGAGGGCATCCAGCTGGGAAGATAAAGAGGAGCTCTGTTGCGTTAGCTCGCGGAGCCGACCTTCGGCTTTCTCGATGGCATCCGCAGCGACCGGCGGTAACCAATCGGGGTACTGCAACTCGCGGCCCCCTTGCCGTGTGACTGCCTGCCCGACGTCCGCCTCTTTACCGCGATCCATCACCGCGATCACCGTGGTGCCACCGCTTACATCGTCGCTTATCGCGGCGCACGGCAAGGCGATACCCGTCCGTTGCCCCTCGAACCGATATACCTTGAAGGTCAGATCAGTCCCAAGCGAAGAAAAAACCGTCAAATCAAAACTTGGCGGGAAACATTTCAACGTCTCGAGCGCGGCGATCAGCTTTTTGCTTTCATCGTCTGCTTGAGCTTTGGCGGATTCCAGGCGGTGTTTCTGATCAGCGTAGCGTGTCAGCCTATCCAGGAAATCGTTCAACAGGTCGTCCCACGACGAAAGCGAGACTTCTTGCTTTGTAGGGGCCGGCCCCTTGAACTCAGACGCCTTGGCCAATATCTGTTCCGCCTTTTCCCTAAGCTCGGCCGACGCCGAGGCGCCGCTCGACGGTCCAAAGTGAAGGAAACCCTTCTCCCCAAGCGCGTCCACCAATTCGCGGAGGGAGCTGGCCGGCACGACCATCTCCACGATCTCCATTGGCTCGGGAAAAAGCATGTGTGATAACAGCGCCTTACATTTAAGCGTTAAAAGTTCAGTTGAGCTAGCTAACCTCGCATTCCCTGCGTCTTCTTGCATCTCTACTGGCCCATATCGTCTCGCCTTTCGTCTTCCCTATGCTTTCGTTTTCTTTTTCTCCAGAACCGAACTGCCTTTTGCGCCTACGCGCTTCTCCTGCGCGGTGCCCTTCTTTGTCTTTCCCGCGGATCATTGCGCGGCCGTAATCGGGCTCAACGCCCATGTCGTTTAACCCCAGCGACGCGTGCGCGGCCACGTACAGGCGTACGTATGGCTCAACGCTCGTCGTTTAACCCCTTCAAGAGCAAAGAAGTTCATCGGCGCGCTCCACTGCTGACGGTATTCCCTCATAATCTGCTTCGACCCAGAGAACACGCCCTTAGGTCGCGCTGAATTAAAGCTACTCGCCGCGCCCCAAAGCAGTTGACATTCATCGTTACTGACCTCCTCCCCGCCCCGAAGGGCGAGGTTTGTAGTTCGTCTTATCAGTTCTTTGACCGACAGGGTTAAATCAAAAGCGCCGCCTTGATACGCGACATGTGGCCAAGGGGACTCGGGAGGCTCAGCTTCTGGGGGAAGAAAGAGAAACTGGCGATCGATACCATCGTTAAGGAAGCAAAGCTAGTCTCGGATACCGTGGCGGCACTCGAGGGTGTTACGGCCGCAATAGAAAAAAGAGACTGGGACGAAGTGGAAGCCGCTAGCGAAGAGGTATCGAGACTAGAAGAGAAGGTCGACCTGATGCACAGGGAGGGGATGGTGCTTATCTCGGAGGGGGCATTCTTCGCGGGCATCCGGGAGGACGTGCTTAGGCTCATGGAGCAGCTAGACGACGTGGCCGATTTTTCAAAGGACGCGAGCAGGGTTATAGCGCAATATCCGATAAGCCACGAAACCTACGAACTGGTCTTTTCTGAGGTGAAGCCGGTCGCTTTGGTCAAAAAAGCCGAAGACGCCATGGCCATATTGATCAACGCCGTTCAGTCGCTCTTCTCAGACCCAAGGGAGGCCATCAGGCAGGCCATCGACATCGAGAGAAGGGAAGAGGAAGGTGACGAAATAAAGGCGCGCATGATCAGGAAGATATTCCTGGAACGCCAAAGGCTTGACGTTTTAACCCTTCTCGAACTGAAGGACTTCGTCCTCTGGCTAGACAACGTTTTGGACGCCGTTGAGCACTGCTCCGACGTCGTTATAATAATTTCGGCCAAGTCTGGTGTATGAGTTGATTTTATTCGCCCTTTCGTTGTTCGCCGCCTTCGCCATAGGCGCCAACAACGCGTCCGCCTGCGTTGGGGCTGTGGTAGGGGCGGGATTGATGAACCAAGAAAAAGCGCTGGCGCTGGCTGGCGCCGGCATGGCGACGGGGATCTTGCTCGAGGGCTGGAAGATGAAACCGAGCATAGTGGGTAAGTTGCTCCTGTTCTCCGACCCAAAAATAAACGCTTGCCTTTTGCTTTCTTCACTGATAGTACTCCTAATGGTTACGTTGTTCGCCATCCCCCTTTCCTTCTCCCAAGCTCTGGTCGGCGGGGCCGTAGGGATCGGCGCCCTAGAGGGGACGCTTAACTCCGGTTTCGCGCTAGTGGTGGGCTCGTCGTGGGTTTACGCGCCGCTCATGTCGATCCCCGTCGCCGCGCTGATTTACGTCTTTTTAAAAAAAGCCCTCCCAAAGGGTATTTTCCAAAGGGCGAGGGTCAACGCCTTTCTCGTCTTGGCCTCTTCCTTCTACGTTGCCTACGTGCTCGGCGCCAACACCGTCGGCCTTTTGGAGGGCTTCAGCTCGACGCCAGTAACCGTGGCCGGCCCCTCTCTAGCCCTAGCCTCATTCCTGGGGTCATTCGTGGCCGGGAAGAAGGTGACGAAGACGGTTTCCGAGGACATAGTTGGCATAAGCCCCGTGGCGTCAAGCGGAGCAAGCTTTGGTGGGGCCCTAGTGGTCGAACTGATGACGCAGTTGGCCGTACCGGTATCGGTATCGCAGATAGGCGTAGCCGCCCTTTTCGGGCCGTCGCTTGCGCATAAGGCCACCGTCTCCAACCGGTCTAAAATATTGAGGATAATTTTCGTGTGGGCCTTGGCACCAATTTTCGGCTTCGCGCTCGCCGTAGGGTTGTACTCCGTCATGCCCAACGGGCTCCCCTGGTGAGCCGAGCCGGCCCTCCGGGAAAATCTGAGCGTTTACCTTCGTTCAGCCAAGCTGAAAACCCCTCCTGTTTCATCAATCTCGATCGAACTCAACCTTTAACTCGAATTCGACGTGCCTCGCTTTTTTCAACTCTTCGACCAGCCCTCTATCTAGATTGGCTGCGGATTTATCGCATTTCACGGCTACCGTATCAGGACTTAAATAACCGCTCTTGCGAAAAATCATCCCCTTTTTACCGTCTAAAACAAGCCCCGGGTCCCCGAAGCCCTTTACGACGTCTACGTACTGACCAGCCGAAATCGTAAGGGTAACCCTCGCCCCTGACCTTATCTTCTCCTTTACCTCCTCGGGCAACCCGGCGGCGGTCAAATCGGATCCCACGGCCACGATGCAATCCCCCCTTTCGCTCAAGGAGCTCTCGGAGGTTATCTCGAGAGTTGTCTTGTGCGCGGCCCTCACGTTGGGATGACCGCTAGCTGAAAAACGAACCCTGAGCTCAGAAACCAACTCTTTTCACCCCGACTTCGCTTCATCCGCGACAAGCTCTCCTTTTTATCTAGCCCAAAGCCTAATCCAACGCTATCTCCGCGGAAGTCAACCACCGTAACCTTCCTTTATGGCCTTCAAAGAGATGAGCTCCTCCCTTTCCCTCTCCTCCAAAGTATCCGATATGAAACGGATAGTGGCCTCATACTCAGGCAAGAACACGTTTTCCAGCGCGTTAACCCTCCGCTGGGTCGTTTTCATTTCCTTCGCCAACGCCGCTATTGACCCCTCCAACTCCGCTATCCTGGAAAGGGAGGTCAGGAACTCGAGAAAAGAATCCACGAGCTCCTCTAAGGCGACGTCCTCTCCGAAAGGTGAAAACATGACCTTCCCCGTTGTCTTTGAGGAGACCTTGAGGAATGATACGGTAACGCCCATGACGCTCCTCTGCTCGCTTGAGACCGACGCAGTTAGCCTGCCCCATCCGGAAAGCTGAGGAAACGACCCTGACTCGGCAACGGCCAGCGACCACAAAGCCTTTTGAAACTTCTCTTGGGAAGCAGCCACCTGTTCCCTTAGACCCCCTACCTCGTTCTTCATTTCCGCGAGCAGAGCCTCCCGCTTCCGTTCCAATAAGTCGTGGCCTGAGCGAAGGACGGCGTGCTCCCTCTTAAGCCTTAACAGGTTAAACCGGGTAGGAGGGACCTGCATTCTATCCAACCGTTGCACCCCGCTTCATGTACTTCTTGATCTCTTCTCCGCTCACGCGGGTCAACTCATCCTCGGGCAGAAGGGATAGTGCCTGCCACCCGAGGTCGAGCGTCTCCTCGATGGTCCTATCTTGATTCTCGCCCTGCTTCAAAAAGTTCTGCTCGAAGAAGTCGCCAAACTTCAAGTACATCTTATCTTTTTCGCTCAGCCCCTCCTCCCCGACCACAGTCTCAAGAGACCTGACCTCCTTCATGCGGGCGTAGGAGGCGTAAAGCTGATTCGACAAATCCATGTGGTCTTCCCTAGTGTAGCCCTTTCCAACTCCGTCCTTCATCAGCCTAGAAAGGCTGAGCGCGATGTCTATGGGGGGATAAACGCCCTTCCTATAGAGGCCCCTGTCCAGCACTATTTGCCCCTCCGTTATGTAACCAGTGAGATCGGGTATCGGGTGGGATATGTCATCGTTGGGCATGGTCAATATGGGCAGAAGCGTAACGCTGCCCTTTTTACCTAGCACTTTCCCTGCCCGCTCATATATAGAGGCCAAGTCGGTGTACATATAACCCGGATAACCCTTCCTAGCGGGTATTTCACCCCTGGACGAACTTATTTCCCTGAGCGCGTTGCAGTAGTTCGTCATGTCCGTCAGTATGACTAGCACGTGCATCTCCTCCTCAAAGGCGAGGTACTCGGCCATGGTCAGACCAACCCTGGGGGCGGTTATCCTTTCTACGGGCGGTGAGTCGGCTAAGTTCAACACCATGGCGACGTTTGCAAGCGCACCTGATTCCTCGAAAGATTTTCTGAAATACATAGCCTCATCATGGGTTATACCGATGGCCACGAAAACCACGGCGAAACCCTCGGAGGAATTCAGTAGCTTAGCTTGTCTCGTTATTTGGGCGGCAAGCGCGTTGTGGGGTAACCCAGCTCCGCTGAATATGGGGAGCTTTTGCCCCCTGACCAAACTGTCCATACCATCTATCCCAGAGACCCCAGTCTCTATGAACTCGCTGGGGTATTCCCTAGCCGTGGGGTTTATGGGTGAACCATTCACGTCCCTCATTTCTCTGGCGTAAGGGGCCGGCTTTCCGTCGGCGGGCTGGCCTATGCCGTCAAAAACCCTGCCGAGCAACTCCTGTGACAAACCAACTTCCAGCCCCGATCCCAGGAAGCTGACCGACGTACTCCCTATGGACAAACCAGTGGTCCCCTCGAAGACCTCGACCACCGCCACATCCCTCGAAACGTCCAAAACCCTACCGAGGCTCTTCCCTCTCTCCGAGCGCACTTCTACCAGTTCGTCATATCCCACGTCCTTTATCCCCTTCACGAAAACCAACGGGCCGTTTATCTGGGAAATCGTTGCGTAGCTGACGCTCGGTTTCACTTGCATTTTTGACTCGCCTCGGTCGATCTCCCCAATGAGGGCCTTGGGAGCCGAGCCAGCCCTCTTGACCAACTCCTCAAACGCGGCCTCCTCCGAGTAGGTAAAGCGGGCGCGCATAAGCTCGCCTACTATCGGTAACTCTTCCAACCTGGCAACTGGTATCCTCTTGTCGACGACTTCCCGTGCCGCCCGGTAAAACCCTATCACGGACTTCAGCAAAAGGTATTGCTTCTTGGGGGTAAAAAACGTATCCACGTCGTTGAACGCGTTCTGCTGCAGAAAACCCTCCCTTATCACCCTGGCCACCAGTAGCTCCAACTTCTGATCCTCGGGGAGCGCATCAACTCCGACGAGGCGTACCAAGCTCTCCAGCTCGGTCTCCGTTTGTAGCAACCTAAACGTCTCCCTTACCAAGTCCGGCCAGTCCTCTCCCACGTTCTTTACCCACCAGCTCTCCACAGTGCCGATGTACTGAGAATAACTCGATGTCCAATTGATGGCAGGGAAATGCCTTCTATCGGCCAAGTCTTTGTCCAGCGCCCAAAACACCTGAACGAAACGCAAGCTGTTCTGGGTTACTGGCTCGGAGAAATCGCCGCCCATGGGAGAGACGGCCCCCACCACCGTGACAGACCCCTCTTTCCCCGAGAGGGTTTCCACCCTTCCGGCGCGCTCGTAAAACTCGGCAAGCCTGCTGGCGAGGTAAGGGGGGTAGCCCTCTTCTCCAGGCATCTCCTCGAGCCTCCCCGAGATCTCCCTCAGGGCTTCTGCCCAACGCGAAGTCGAATCGGCCATGAGCGCTACATTGTAACCCATATCCCGGAAGTATTCCGCAATCGTTATACCCGTGTATATGCTGGCCTCCCTGGCGGCCACGGGCATATTGCTGGTGTTAGCTATCAGCACCGTCCTCATCATCAGCGGTTTCCCGCTCCTAGGGTCCTTCAGCTTGGGAAAATCTCTAAGCACTTCGGTCATCTCATTTCCCCTTTCGCCGCAACCAACGTAAACCACTACATCGGCGTCAGCCCACTTAGCTAGCTGATGTTGAACTATGGTTTTGCCAGTACCGAAACCGCCCGGGATAATGCCAGAACCCCCCTTGGCCATGGGGAAAAGAGTATCTATCACCCTTTGTCCCGTTATTAGGGGCTGATCCGCGGCGAGCCTACGGCGGTAGGGCCTGGGCTCTCTGACCGGCCACCTTTGATACATGAACAACTTTTGTCCCGAATCCAGCTCCGCCACTGCCTCCTCTAAGGAGTAATCTCCCTCTGGGGCAATCCAAGTAACGACCCCGACGGTCCCGGGCGGTGTCAGCACCCTGTGAAGCAAAATTTCGGTCTCCTGCACCTCTCCTAGCGGCTCCCCACCTTCGACCTTAACGCCTTTGGCCACGGACGGGACGAAGTGCCACTTCTTTTTCCTGTCCAAGGGTTCGGCTCCCACACCCCTCCTTATGAAGATGCCCTCCTTTTCCTTCAACTGCGTTAGGGGGCGCTGCACCCCGTCGTAGATGGTACCCAAAAGGCCGGGCCCCAGCTCCACCGATAGAGGAGAACCAGTGCCCTCTACCCGCTCGCCTGGGCGCAGGCCATATGTATCCTCATATACCTGGATGAAAGCGTGATCCCCATCTATCCTTATGACCTCCCCGACCAAGGCCTCTTCTCCAACCTTTACTATCTCGTGCATGGCCACGCCGCGGGCCTCCTCCGCTTCAACCACCGCCCCACTTACCCTGTATATGCGCAAATCGATCACCGAACAGTGCCCGCTCTACCTCGTCTCTTTTCGCCGTTAGCACGCGGTCGACCAGCTGTTCCAGCGTAGCATCAAAAGAAGCCGAGCCATCCGCCGTCTCAGCCCTTAGCCCGCCCACGCAGTCGTACTTCTTCAACGTTACGCTAACCCCTATGGCAGAAGCTTCCCGCTTTATGAGGGCAAAATCCCTTTGGTTGGCGTAAACTTTCAGTTCTTTTGCGCCCAGCGCGGAAACGGCCTTTTCGAGAAGCGAAGAAATCAGCGCAGCGTAACTCGGAGAAGCCGGTATGCTCGATAGCGACGTCATGATCAGATCCCTGAGAGATCTGCGCGCCTCATCGCGAGCGCTCAAAACGAGGTCACGGGCCTCGATCAACGCCCGCGAAGCCGACGATTTCTTCAAGGAACTAGCCTTCACATCGACCTCTTTCTTTTTCCTTTCGAGTTGATCTACCAATTGGGCGTAAACCTTGGCCAAAACGCTCTTCGCATCGGCCAACGAGTTATCGATCACCTCGTCGTAGCGCGAAAAAGCATCTGCCAGTATCTTGTTGCGGAGCGCCTCGAAGTCACCGGTTACCTCGGGCAACTTTACCACCCACAAAATCGGATAAAGACGAGAGAAATCCCGAGTAGTCAACCTGATTTTTCTTAAGAACAACGATGGGTATGGGCGATCTGATCATAGCAGACCGCAGCTCGCCTGAGAGCTCCGTCGACCATGGATCCCCCACTATAACGAATGAGTACTTGGCCGACCAAAGCATGCCGTGCAGGGTCTCGAGGGCTGACGCGCGATCCACAGGGGAAACGGCGTCAACTCCTGCCAGCGCGAAGGCCCTGGCCAAGTCTTCCGACCCCACGAAGCCCACTAGCATATCACTGGGACGTGGCACGCTATTAAGCAATTCCGTGCAAACGCTGCGGGCCCATGAACAGACCGTCCCGGTCTTCGCCTTCACGAGTTTGAGCTAACCTCCCAGGGCCTGGGAGCTAGAGATCAACCAACCCATGAGGCGGAAATCGGAGAAGATCTGGCTCCGATCGCGCCTGGCCCGGCTTGCCCCGATGACGTAATCTAAGTGAACTACCCCGCCCTTACGGACGGGGCTTCCCGGTTCATCGATACGCTTACGCCTGGAATACCGCGGGTATTCCATCATCGCAGAGGCGTTCTCATCCTCGGGCGTCTCCCCTACGTTCCATAGGGAAAGCCCCATTTGGGCATCAACAATATAAAATTTGTTATATAAAGACATTTCTGTAAGGGGC
>Ga0080003_1000113_pt1 | contig 57707 bp, 53 predicted proteins | sample JossMetagenome_FD_69206 | JGI IMG/M metagenome (GOLD analysis project Ga0080003, IMG submission 69206) | Hot spring microbial communities from Joseph's Coat, Yellowstone National Park, USA - JC2_E (SPADES assembly) (version 2) | ecosystem: Environmental > Aquatic > Thermal springs > Hot (42-90C)... | reverse complement strand
GTTGCGTCCATATAAACCGCCCCCCCCTCCCGTTGCGGTGCTCTCCCGCCAATTCCTTTAAGTTTCAGCCTTGCGACCATACTCCCCAAGCGGCCCACTTAACACCTTCGCTCCGGCACTGCTCTTTCCCGAAGAAAGCGCAACACCAAGTGGGCAGCGTTTACAGCTAGGACTACCCGGGTATCTAATCCGGTTTGCTCCCCTAGCCTTCGTCCCTCACCGTCGGAGTCGTTCTAGTAAGACGCCTTCGCCACCGGTCGTCCCCCTAGGATTACAGGATTTTACCCCTACCCCAGGAGTACCTCTTACCTCACCCGATCCCTAGTCTTGCAGTCTCTCCAGCATTCCCACCGTTGAGCGGCAGGATTTACCCAGAGATTTACAAGATCGGCTACGGACGCTTTAGGCTCAATAATAGTGGCCACCACTTGAGCTGCGGGTATTACCGCGGCGGCTGGCACCCGTCTTACCCAGCTTTTATTCCCCGATCTTTTTAGGATCGGGAAAAGCCACCATCAAAAATGACAGTGGCACTCGAGTTCCCCTCGTCGCGCTTGCGCGCATTGCGAAGGTTTCGCGCCTGCTGCGCCCCGTAGGGCCTGGGTTCGTGTCTCAGAACCCATCTCCGGGCTACCCCTCTCAGGGCCCGTACCCGTCATAGGCTATGTGGGCCTTTACCCCACCTACTACCTGATAGGCCGCAGACTCATCCTCAGGCGCCGTAACTTTCAGTCCTAAAACATTCCAGTTTACAGGACCTATGGGGGATTAGCCTCAGTTTCCCAAGGTTATACCCCACCTGAGGGTAGATTATCCGCGTGTTACTGAGCCGTCCGCCAGTACCTTTCGGCCTGTGACTCGCATGGCTTAGTCGAAACTCGATAGCAGTGACCGCCGGCAGGATCAACCGGAGTTGTTGATTCTACCGTAAATATTTGGATTGCGGAATGGATTTTCTCTTCCCATCTCAGATTCGAGAAACACATCTACTCGAACCCTCATTCATTTCGCCGTTCAGGAATCAGACCATCACATTTTCCTTACGGAATATCTGATCTGTCGCATTATAACGGCAAAGAAAAGTAAAGACAAGGCACTATATTAGGTTTCTGGTAGTCTCTATTATTCTGATATTTTCATATTTTATGAAACTAAAAAATATTGAAATATTTAACACAAAGGTTTTAGTATTGTGATTATAATCAGGATAATAATTAAGAATTGTGGTGAAAATGACAACAGGTTCTAGAGCTCCGCAAGTTGATGGTTTTTCTAAGATTTCCTTCTGGAGAGAAAAGAATATCGGCATAATTTCTCTTTTGTCTCCAGGTACTTTCAACCTCAGTACGATATCGGAATTAATAAAATCTCTTTCAATAGCAGCGGTAGATGATAATGTAAAGTCAATTTTGATTACGGGTTCAAATTATTCTTTTTCCAAGGGATTGGATATCCCAACCGGTAATATCTATGCAGATCTGAGAAACTATTATGAAAGCATAAAGGGTCTTATACTATTCATGATATCATTGGATAAACCCATATTTGCTTCAATTAATGGGTCTGCCATCAACAACGGGATTTCTTTCGCTTTGCTTGCAGATGAAGTATTCGTATCAGATAACACTAAACTAATATTAGATAAAAATGAGCCCCTGATATTTCTATATAGCATTACCGCCCCGAAAAAATTAAAACTCGAAGGTCAGAGAATTTCAATTAATGGAATTAATGTGAATAAGGATGAAATGATGAAAGAGTCATTGGAAATTTCCGAAACTATTGCTCAAATACCCTACCAGAGAGAGAGAAGATACAGATTCAATGGATTCGAGAGTATTTTAATCCAGGAAGAACTGGATTTTCTAGATTTTTATCTATGGTGTGAGGGTAAAAAAGATAAAAAGTGATAATTTCATAGAATTATTAAATAAAAATTTAATATTATATAATTTCTATATTGGTAGATTTTGCATATATTTAAATATAGCATTTCTATTAACGCATATTGAAATCATTTTAGGAGCCTTAAATTATCGTTATCCTTATTAACTTAATGTCATAAGGTTTATTATGTTATCAGAAAAAACGTTCTATGCAATAATAGCTGCCATAATTCTCATTGGTGGCGTTGGAATAGGAATTGCATATGATAAAGAGATAACGAGCAGTCAGAATGTCACATCGGTACAATCAGCCCAAGCACCGACCTCTCTAACATTGGTCATATCACCAAATAATTGGTTCAATAACGCGACAATACATCACAGACAGCCAGCTTACTTCGTTGTAGGACCAAATGGTCAGCTTGAATCTTCTGCCCTAATTAAGCTTCCTGCACACAGATTGATTACTCTAACCATAATAGATTATGATTCAGGTGTTACTTCAATTATAGGGCCAAATGGCACATCAAACAATTCCACATATGCGAAGGTAATCGGTACAGTCGGTGGAACTGAATATATTTACAATGGTACTTCTCAGTATATCAACGCTACATTATCAGGGAATGCTAGTGATAATATTTCAATAATAAAAGGTCAGGGATGGGCAGTGTCTTCACTTCCATGGAATAACACATATGGAGGATGGGAGGTCACTCATACTTTTACAATCATACAGAATGGTCAGATAATATTGAATGTTCCAACATTTGCCGGAAATAATCCATCTGGAGGAGCAATAACTACAGCTCAATTTTACCTTAACAACACCGGAACATACACCTGGCAGTGTTTTGTCCCTTGTGGCGATGAGCTTAATGGATGGGGAGGAGCTATGGCAACTGCCGGTTGGATGACTGGCGCTGTGGAAGTCGTCTCCTAAAGGGGATTAACGTGTCTACAGAAGAAAAAGTGCCAGATGAGAATAGAAGGAAATTCCTCAAGCTGCTTGGGGTTCTTGTAATAGGAGCAGGAACCGTAGGCGCATTAAGGAGTGTTGTACAGAATATAATACCACCAGTGGAGAATGTTGAATCATCATTCCCCACTCTCACTCTTTATTTACCAAATGGAAACCCTGTTCATACCAATGATCTGACTGTAAACAACCCCCAGATTGTTGTTTTTGATTACCCCCTTCAGAATGAGCCCAGTTTCCTTTTGAGGTTAGGGGATTCCAGTAATAATGATGTTGAAATTAAATCGGTTCAGGTTAAAATACCCGCGACAGGAAAATCATTCTCATCAGTTCCGGGTGTAGGACCCTACAATTCGGTTGTTGGTTCATCTGCAATCTGTCAGCACCTAGGTTGTATTCCTCCAGAAATTCGTTTCTATCCCCCATCATCTTCATCATTCCCGGGAAAGATTCATTGTAGCTGCCACGGAAGTACATATGATCCGTACAGTGGTTTCTCAGTAGTTACTGGACCAACTCAGTCCCCTCTGCCTAATGTTAATCTGGTATATGATAAAACAAGTGATACCTACAGCGCAACTGTTATGGTGGGACCGACCATTTATGGACACAGTGATGACCTATCTGGTGGACAACAGATAACTACAGCAGGAAAAACTGTGGTAACAACTATTCAATAGGTGATAAAATTGGAAAAAGAGAATTTGATTGAAAAAATAATGAATGAACCGCAACCTATGCCAAGAAAAGTTCCAGACTACATGAGGAAAAAGGGTGGAATTTGGTTCTGGACTGGAGCAATGATAATGATAGTATTTTTCTATGAAGTTATTACAGGTTTAATATTATTCTTCTACTATCAGCCTTCTAATGCTTACACAAGTACAGAAAATTTACTTTCGCTACCATATGGAACTGTAATACTTACAACACATCTTTATGGTGCCTATTTGATGATAGGTCTTGTCTATCTCCATCTTATTAGGAACATGATAGTTGGTTCATATAAACATCCCAGAGAAATACAGTGGTTGAGCGGAGTTATTTTATTAATATTGACTGTAGCTGTGGCTTACTTCGGATATTCAATGACGGGTGATGTTCTTTCTTCCGATGCCACAGATGTAGGTAGAGGTATTGCAAATGGTGTCCCTCTTATAGGGTCATATCTTTCCTCTATTGTACTTGGAACTGGTACAGCTCTATCTCTTTTCAGTAGGCTAGAGGGGTGGCATATTCTTCTAGCTGGAACTATTTTGATATTATTTGCCGTTCATTTCTATTTAGCAGAATACAACACAATAATGCCCAAGGCTGAGGATGTAAATTTCAAGGTTCCTGCAATTGATAAGGAAAAACCTTCTTACAAACCTTGGTATCCATATAACCTGTTATATATGGTACAGATTGCCCTATTTACATTTGCTTTAATTTTTCTCATTCCATCAATACTATCATTGTTACCCAACGTCCCTGCATTATTTTCACCTTTCCCACAAGTTTCAGCTACAAGCCCCCTAGCAGCTTCCGTTCCTCCTTATCCCCCATGGTTCCTGCTTTTCGTCTATAAAGAGCTAGATTTTCAGATATCTTCAGTTTTAGGGCCGTTCTGGGCTGTTACATTATTCACTGGTCTCCCCCTGATATACCTTTTAATTCTTCCGTACATTGAAAAATCTGATACTTTAAAAGTAACAAAGAGATCCATAGTAGTTTCCACAGCTGTTGTAGGACTTATTTATCTCATAGGACTTTCCTATTGGGGTGCGGCTTACCCTGGAGTGCCTGTCCCTAACATAATTGCATTGGCTTTCTTCATCATTCCAATGGTGATTGTAGTGCCTTTAGTTTACTATATTGCCAAGAGAGTTGAGAATGAAAAAACCTCATATGGAACATCTGTTTGGAAGATATACACTCTTCTTGCATTCACAGGTTTTATCGCCATAATGACTGGTATTTCAATATATTCCTCAATCAAATATGGCAATTATTACTATTATATCGCATCGATATTTACAGCAATGATTTTGGCCATATCAGCTCTTGGACTTTATGCACTGATTTACGGACTAAAAGTTAATACTGATAGGAAAAGATTGTCAAATAAGGGATACATTTTATTCGGCAGCATATATGCATTCTTGGCCATTGCTATATTATCAGTGATCTCTATAATACCGCCTACGACAATAGAGAATCAGGCATTATACGGATTTGGAATGGGATTGATATTCGTACTGGGTGGAGCTTTTATAAAACTTTACAGGTCCTATGTTTTCAATGAATGAAAGAAAAAATTATTTTTTAATTTTTTTATTGATTATTTCAGCTCTCCTTTCTGATGCATATTTTTTATATGGTTATAGAATTGGAGATATTTTAATTTCTTCAGATGCTGTCAACCTTTTCTATCTTCTAGTTTTAACTTTAAATTTACTATATCTGATATCAATAATAACATTCAATAGAGCACCCAGTTTCTATATTCTTTCTTATCTATCATTTTATTTAATAGGGGCCACCATAGTAACAAGAAATTTCTTTTCTTTTGGTCTTCTATTACCTTCATATATTCTTATGATATTTTCAATTTTTAATATGCGGATTCAAAATAAAGTTTCCAAATATGTTTCCATGGGTATTGTTCTCTTGTTCATGTTATATATAGGCAAAACATTTTTATTCATAATTCAACCAGTTCCTGCTCCTTTAACAATTGAAAATCTGGCTGACAGGATTATGGCTATAGGTTTACCTTTACCTGTTACAGAAGATTATGGATTATTTTTAAGCACCGGCTATGCTGATTTCATTTTAAGCCCCATACAATTTTTCTTACTTCTTGCAGTTTCCTCATTACTCGTTGAAAATTATCATAAAATAATAAAATTATTGCTTAGAGATAGGAGAGCTGAGAATGGCCAGAACAAAGGTGGAAATGGATTAATTTCTGCCGGGTATGCGATTGTTGCAACTATGAGCTGCCAATGCGAGAGTGCCATTGCTCTTTTACCAGCGGTGACAATACTTTTAATAAATTTACTCCTTCTACCTTTCTTTATACTTAGCGTTACACTATTAATTTTAACATATTTACTTATAACAAATTTCTATGAAAGAAAAAGGATTCCTAATTTTTTAAAAAGAGTCAGATATCCTGGAAAGAGGATATTAATATTCATAATATTATTAATTGTAATTAGTCAGATAATTATTCCTTTTGCAGCTTTTATGAACCTCCAAACTTCTCCTTTTTTCCTCTTTGGATTTGGAATGATTATGATACTCGAAGGATTTGTTATTTACTTCATTATAAGCCCAATTTTCAAAAAAATTAGATTTGGAAAGGGAACCTCATTGGTTTTGTTTATCCTATCGGTTTTATCTGTAACTATTTGGTTCTATCCCTATTTTACTAAATTAGCAATTTTTAACCCGATATATTTTTCAGCGATGTCTTATCTAATGTCCTTATCAGGATTTGTAATAGGTATGGTCTACTTCTTATCAGAAGAAAGGTATGGAATAGGATTATTAGAGATTTATTCCGTAATACTTGGAGTAATTCCTATAATAATTTATTATTACACATTTTCACTACAAAGTAGGATCTGGAGCGTATGGAATGTTTCAGAACAATCAGAATTATCTATAATACTCTGGATAATAATGTTACCGGTTATGTGGATAGTTACTCAGAAAAGTTTGGCCAGTCCTATTTACATTTACAATGTTCCGCATAATTCTAAAGAATAAGAACTATTTAAAATTCTAAAATTAAAAAAAGTATTTTAATAACAAATTATAGCGTTTTGATGCTTATTAAATATCCCTTGATAGTTTCGCTTCTCATTGCATCCATAATGCTATTAGTTATGTTTATTTCTATATACCTGTATAAAATTAACAAAAAGTACTATCCAAATTTTTCTATTTTCCTTTCACTTGAAATGCTTGGGATGAATCTAGCTTTCTATAGTTATTTTCTTTCTTTTAACATTTTGCATCTGCTTCTAATATCTGCTTCGTTCATGTTTGGAGGTATCTTCGTATTCTTTAAGGAATTTAAAAAGAGTGCAATTTTGTCATTGATATTTTCAATAATTCTTACCATTTCAGAAGTTTCTATGGGATCTCTAATTTATGTAATATATTTTGGAAACTCAATAAATTTTATTTATAGTATTGGTTCCCCCTGGTTTGTGTATGTTATGTTTATTGAAATGGTGTATTCTCTCATCATATCATTTAAAATGCTTGATAAAATCAGAAAACAATATTTTTTGATTTTTATCCTGTTAATGCCTTTATTCCCTAATCTTTACATTCAATTCCATACCATCATATGGATATCTTCTCTTATAATGATAATGGCTACTGTTATGATTTTTGATACTCTTTATAGGAATAGAAGCAAGAAAGGAATTGAAATATTTCTATCACTAGAAATGATGGGAATTTTCACTATTATGATGGGAGGGGAATTTTATTATTTTCTAACTGGTTCTTGGAATATTTATTTTCTGTCAATGGCCATTGGTATGATCTGGTTCTTGTATAGAATCTTTCAGGAGCCAACAAGGAAGGGAAATTATCTGACCAGCAGCAGTATATCATTGATGCTTGTAGTAATGACATTTATAATGGAATGGTTTATGGGTGCCGTACTGGAATTTAACAATGGGCAATTGGGTACCGGAGTGGCAGGATTCGTTAATAGTCTCTCACTTGGATGGATCAGTTCTTTTAACCCGATATCAGTTCTTTTTGATCTTGTTTCAGTAATAGTCACTGTAACAGCCAGTGTGTGGTTTTTAATTATGATGGGTCTTGAAATGGGTTTTCTTGCATTTAGGAAAATAATAGATTCGAGAGTGAAAGAGAATAAGGTTAGATTAGGCCTGATGATATCCGCCTATGCAATTTATTCTGTATTTATTCCATCATTTTCTCCATTATCTTCTAGATTGAAATATATTCCGTACATGTGGTCAATGGGTATAGGAACCAATGGTCCTGTAACTAGTTCTGTACTAATTGCACTCATTGGAACCTATATAATCTCGGCTATTCTCTCATTTCTTTTTGGATCGAGGCAGTTATGTTCTGTAACTTGTACAGCCCCTTTAATGTATCAGGGTACCTTTTACGATTCTTTAAAAAAATTTAATAGAACAACGAAAATTGGAAGGAAAACATTGACCTCCAAGATCAAAGGATGGTTTAAATTTATTGTACTTTTTGTGAATATTATCGTATTAGCAGCTGCCATTATTTCATTTCTTGATTATAAAGGAGACTTAAACTGGTATATTTACGGAAATGATCCTTCTGTTGTAGCTTACTCTCTAATGTTCAATCTTGTATGGTATTTGGGATTTGTGATGTCCCCATTTATGGGAACCTATGCCTGTGTTAATCAGGGCTGGTGTTACTGGGGCACATTTAACCAAGCTATAGGTCGATTAGGTTTCTTCAGATTAAGAGTACGTGATACAAATGCTTGCCTGAATTGTAAAACTGTGGATTGTGCCAACGCGTGTCCAGTTGGAATTACAGATATGCGAAGTTCATTCATATCAAAGGGGGAATTCAAATCTTTTAAATGTATAGGAGTAGGAGATTGTGTGGAAGCTTGCCCCTATGATAATATATTTTTCTATGATGTGAGGCATGCAATTAAAGACAAATTCCAAAAAAAATAGTTCTTAACTTTCCCTATCTGCGGCTATGTAGAAAAAGTATATCATAGAAATTACTGTCACTAAACCATATGGCAACCACAATATATAGAATTCAGATATGTCAAGAGCACCAATCACAGTAGCAATGAACATCATTACCAACAAAATTATGACTGTTTTGAATTCACTCAAAAAGTTATTTTCTATATTCATTTTAATTCTTCCTTCCCAAAAAAGTATGAAGAAGGCAACTGACATGGCCAATACAAGAACAATAATCAGATAGTTGACCATTGCGCCATTTCCAAACAATGTTGGAGGGGATATACTTGCTATTAAAAGTGTAATCATTTTAATTCTTTTTATCCTATTATTAATTATTAATGCCAAATATGACATTTCTATTATCATAGGAATTATAAAATAATAGAAACCAAGCCCGCCAGATAGCATTTTTACAATATAAAATAATTGAAATTTACTTGGTGGATAAATTAAGGAATATAAGAATGTAGCCATAGATACTTCATTCCATACAACCAGTAATGAAATAATCATATCATACTTGGATTTATATCTGAATTTGTTCTGAGATCCTAAGTATCCAATAGAAATAATTGCTATAAGCATAACTTCCATAGAAATATTTATAGCAATTACTGAATTCAGGAAACTTTTTTGTTCTATGATATAGAAAGTGAGAGAATCTAACATTGACGCCATCATGGAGAGTATTATAACTGTAGAAGCATAAAAACCAAATGTTATCGATTCCCTATTATGATAAAGAAAGAATATTATTGATAATAGAAGAGTCATTGTAGACGCTGTTAAAACAGCATATATGAAACCCTGCACATGATGTCATTACTACTTTATATTTTAACTATGATCATTTCCTCTATTTGGATAATGGAAAGTTTTAAATTATTACAACAACATTATTATCCCGGATTTTAAAAAAATTTTAGGAATAAATTGAAACGGATGATTTTTAATCTAATTTAGGAATTATATGGTATTTTATATTAAATCATTAATTATTATCCATAATCTAAATTTTAAATTTTGATGATAGATCTTTCATTACCTTAATATTTGATTACCTTAAATCCAATTAATTTTAAAAAATTAGTAACAAATTTCCTATTACAAAGATATGAGCAAGAAAGCTCGGATCTTTAGAGAGGGGATGAATTGTATAGAAGTTTATTAATATCGATATTTGTGTGTAATTAATGATCAAGACCCTTATGATGCGAATATATCCCAATGAAAATCAAAAAAATCCTTCTAGAAAAGCACTTCGGGTCTTGTAGATTTGTATGGAATCATTTTCTTGAAGTTAGGAATAAATAATACGCTGAACATAAGAACGACAGAAAGAAAGGGTCTCTCTACTTTCGATACGATGAAGATGCTCACAACGTTGAAGAAAGAAATAACATGGTTGAATGAAAACAATTCACAGAACATTCAACATTCCCTTGTTTAACTTGACAAGGGTTTCAAATCCTTCTTCAAACATAATAATGCATATTCCACATTCATATCCAAAAAATCAAACAGTATCTCATTATACCATCAGGCTTTAAAACTGAAGGAAACAGACTTGTCATTCCTAAGTTCACACCTGTGAAAAGTGCTACGACGGCACAACTCTCAAAAGGAGGTCTACGAGTTACCACTCTATGAATCAGGAATCTACGATCCTTCATGGGGGGATGTCAGCATGATATTAATATATATAAGTTTGATAGACTTACTATGTTAGGAAGTCCGACAGACTGGTTAATCCTCATACTCGTAGTATTGCTAGTACTTGGAGGATCAAAGAAGATTCCTGAGATCGCTAGATCAATGGGAAGGGCGATGGGAGAATTCAAGAGAGGGCAAATGGAAATAGAAAAGGAATTAAAAAATATGGATAACAAGGATACCAAAACAGAAGAGAAACAAAACTAAATTCTCCTTTAATTTATTTTATAAAATATATTTCTACCATTTAATTGTCTTTATAAACTTTTCTCGCAATTAGGGCTCCCATGAAATAAAGTATAATTATTATTGTGGCAATTGTGACTTCCATTATACCTCCTGTAGCTCCTGGTGAAATAAGCAACGCTACGAAGAAAGCACCTATTATTGCATATCGCCAATTTTTAAACCAGAAAGAAGGTTTAACTATCCTTAGATATGAGAGCGTGATAATAATAACGGGTGTTTCAAATACAGCCCCCATTCCTACGCAGATTAGCAAAATTATAGATATGAAATCCTTGATACCCATCGTTGGCAATACATGGAGATTTATTGAAAATTCATAAATTAATTTTAGAAGTAGGGGAATGATTTCTTTCAGTGCAAATATTACACCGGCAGCAAATAAGATAAAAATTGGTAAAATAGAGTAAATAACGACCTTCCTTTCTTTAGCATATAATCCTGGGGAAGCAAATGACAGAATCTGGTAAACAAGCAATGGTATTGTCAGGGATAAGGAGATAGATAATGCAACATAAACATCGCTAACTACTATGTCGAATGGAGCTACATTTATTAATATCATTCCTTTTGGGACCAGGGCGTATTCAATCTGCTTCAATAAAAGAACAGAAAAACTATTGAAAAAATTGGGAAAAGGAAGAATTATATTTACCCCAAAAAAATTGAATTTTCCTGGACCTGTTAAAAATATTAAGAAAAAAAACACGATGAAGAAAATTATTGTTTTTTTTAACCTACCAAGTAGCTCATCTAAGTATTCGAAAAATTTTCTTGGAGTTCCTATATCTTCAGCTGTCATTCAAATCAATTTATAAGGAGAAAATCTTTGATTATATTAAGAATTATGCATCAATTAATAGATTCTATTATATAAATAATAATTATATAAACTATTAACGTTGACTGACATGCTCTCCTCGCTAAAGCGACGGAGGTTCTGCTTTTACTTCCTTTTACTCCATCATCCCTCACGGTCTGGGAGCGTTTTGCAGAACTTCCATTCTTGAGCTTCGGGGTCGTTCCTATCCCAAACGTTGCCCCTCTGGGGGTATCAGTGCTCCCTTTGCACGCATCCCTGTCTACGTGCAATCTGGATACGCCTTTATCCACGATAATGAGGATAGACCGTGGAGGCGCTCCAAACCAGCTAGTGACTGGTTTTATTGTGAGAGTATCCTGCATGCCTCCTCCAGAGGACTTATCTACAGGACTTTTCACATTCTTTATACTGCAGAAACTTATTAATATCTTTTGCAATTCATCTCCTCTCTAAAGGTCGGAGCTTTCTTGCTCATTTGTTTGTAATTATTTTGAGGGAAAATTTTATTGTAGAAAGTATTTCCCAGTTATGGAGAAAAATATCATTGTAGCTCTTGATCTGGAAAGCGAAACAGAGGCATTAAAAATCGCAAGTCTACTTAAGGACGAGGTTTATGCATTCAAGGTCGGATATCCATTGATTCTTAATAATGGGCTACAGGTCTTGACTAAAATAACATCGATTGCAACTGTAATAGTAGATATAAAAATAGCAGATATACCAGATGTATCTCGGGCTATAGCAAAGAAAATTTCATCTTATGGTGCGAAGGGAATCATAATGCAGGGTTTTGTAGGCTCGGATACCATGAAGGCAGTAAGGGAAGTGTCTCGCGAGCTATACGTGGTAGCTGAAATGAGCCACGAAGGAAGTCTGCAATTTATTACTCCGGCTTCTGAGAAAATAGCCTTGTTGGCAAAAGAAGTCGGAGCTGATGGCCTTGTTGCACCTGCTACAAGACCAGAAAGAATAAGGATTATTAAAAATATTGCAAATCTACCTGTCCTTTCTCCTGGAGTTGGAACTCAGGGAGGAAGTTATTCTGAGGCGGTAAGAAACGGTGCTGACTATGTTATAATTGGGAGGAGTGTAATTTTGTCACCAGACCCGTTACAAAAGATTAAAGAGTTTTATAATGGAGTAAGAAAATAATGTATCTGACATCAGAAGAGGAGAAGATATTTGATGGAGAATATGGGGAAGCAAAGAAAATAGCTATAAGATTATTATATTCTCTTGGAGAGCTTGGAGGTGCAAATAGATTAATACCAATCAAATCAGCTCACGTGTCAGGTGTATCTTATAAGAATATAGGGGATGGTGGATTAAAATTTCTAAGGAAAATTTCAGATAAAGTTTCTGTTCCAACTTCCATCAATCCTTTGGGATTTGATCTTACGGAGGATGGCCCCGTTGAAATAGACGAAAATTTCAGGAAAAAGCAAATGGAGGTTGTGAGGATTTACCAGGATATGGGTATTATGAATAGTTATACATGCACTCCCTATTATTTTTATAATGAACCAAAATTTGGTGATCATATAGCTTGGGCAGAAAGTTCGGCTATTACCTATGCAAATTCAGTATTGGGAGCAAGAACTAACAGAGAAAGTGGCCCCTCAGCTTTAGCCGCTGCAATAATAGGAAAGACTCCCGATCATGGAATGCACAGGACAGAGAATAGATACGCAGAGATTATTATAAAACCTCATAAATTATTGGATTATTCTGAAATGGCAGCCTTAGGACTTTATGCAGGTTATAATGGGAAAGGAAAAATTCCACTGATAATAGGTCAAAATAGATCAAAGTCCTTTGAAATTAAAGCCTTTGCGGCTGCCTTCGGAGCTGCTTCTTCAGTACCTATGTTCCATATAGGAGGAGTTACGCCAGAATCAAACCTTGTAAGAGAAAAGATTGAAACTATAGAGGTAGATAATTCTGATATTAAGAATATTATGGATAAATTTTCTGGGGAAGAATCCCCTGAATTAATTGCAATAGGCTGCCCTCATCTATCTGTTGATGAGTTAAATTACATCGCGGGTTTAGTAAAGGGCAAGAAAAAGATTGGACCAGATTTTTTCCTTTTTACAAACAGGAAAGTGAAAGAAGAGGCAAGAGATGCAGTAAAAGAGATAGAGAATTTTGGGGGGAAGGTTTTTGTGGATACTTGTATGGTTGTTTCACCCCTAAGTAACAAATATCATAAAACTGCTACAAACAGCGGAAAAGCATCGTTCTATTTACCATTAAAGGAATATGGAAACCAGGAGGTAACATTCAAGGGAATAATGCAATTAATTAAGTGGGTGATTGCATGATTATAGGTAGGGGAATGGCCCCAGGAATTGCTGAAGGAAAGGTGCTGATATGCAATCAAACAATATCGCCTTTAGGAGAAATGAGTAAAAGTGGAATTATTGTAAGTGGGCCTTGTGCTGGAAAAAGCTTCAAAGATAAAATTTTGATTTTTAAAGGTGGAAGGGGGTCAACTGTTGGATCTTATGTATTATTGGAGTTGAAATATAATAATAACGCACCAGCAGGAATTATCAATGAGGAAGCCGAACAGGTCATTTTAACAGGAGCAATTATAAGCGAAATACCTATGATAGACAGAGTTCCAGTTGATATATTCAAAGAAGGGGATACTGTCAGGATGAATGGAAAGGAAGGGTCACTAGATATTGTTAATCTGGTCGAGAAAGATGTTGCTACGGTGTATTTGATTAGAGAGAATAAAATTCTACTTTTGAGAAGATCTGATAAAGTTTCAACATACAGCGAGCAATATGGAGGGATTTCTGGTTATATAGAAAAAGATGAAACTCCAGAGATTACCGGAAAGAGGGAACTGATGGAAGAATGTGGAATATCAGATGCTATACTGGTAAAGAAAGGCAAGATTGTCTATGTAAGAAATAATGATGTTCTTTTTAGAATAACTCCAATCATAATGAAGACCGACACTGAGAATATAAAATTAAATTGGGAAAATTCAGAATACAGATGGGTAAATTTAGAGGAAATGAGTTCATTCAACACAGTTCCTAAATTTAAGGAGACATTTTTGGAAATTTATAATCATTCGTAGTGGAATCCACATTTTTCACACATCTTGTTTTCAACCTTCCCTCCACAAAGTGAGCAATAAACCTTATCTATTTCATCTATAGGCTTAATTTTCCTATTCCTTGCCTCAATGATTTTTGCTTTTATTTCCTGATTCTTAATTGGCATCGAAATAAAATCTCCGACCTGAAGCATAAATAGATTTTCAATACCATCATTTATAAGACTTTCAGCGGTATCAATATCTACGCCCAAATATTTCGATATTGCTTTTTTTATATAACTCTTATAAAATGGAATAATCTTGAAAGAATCCTCGTAAACTATTTTTCTTGTATTTGTTCTACTTACAATTATATCTCTGTTGGCTTCTATATATTCATTGCACTCAGTAGTCGGAAGTATGATATCAACTGGATCTTCAAACTTCATTTTCAACTTGTGCCTATGATAATTTATTTTTCTTAAGGTATTATCTAGTTGATTTTGACAACTATCATTGGCCCCTAAGAGATAAAATTCTCCCATTTTGAATCGACCCTTTTGATACCCCTCTGGAAGCGTTGGTATTATTGTAACCATTTCCCTTGTGATTCTTAATGATTGCCCTTCAATTCCAAGATAATATTCTCCAGCCTCTATTTTTTTTATTATATCCTTCGCTTCCTTTTTACTTAAAAGAAATGAAATCTTTGACGCGTAATTCTTGTAATATTTCCCTATCTTTTCCATATTTGGCCTTAATACAAATTTAACTCCATGCCATACACCCTGTATTTGTTGCAACTCTTTCACATTAAGAATATTTTTCATTTCTGCCTCTGGGGGTAAAGGACTGATCGTGCTTATCACTATATTATTATAAGAATGCCGCCTCCCTTGCATTTTTGCCTTCAATTTTTCAACATTTACGTATAAATCTATGAAATTTTTCCATTCATCACTAAGTTCTCTACCTATCTTTTTAATATTTATGGAACTCGAATTAAAAAGTGCTTCAAACAAATCATTCAATTCATTGATAGCAGTCTTGGGTATACCATAGGATTTTCTTATTCCCTGTATGAAAAAAAGGTCAAATGTTTTTACTCCATTGTAAAATAATTTGGCAGATTTATCATAATCTCCCTTCATGATTTCTTTCACAACTTCCTGCTTCAGTGATTCAATGTAATTTATGGCTATTGAGTCCATATAATCATTTTCTGGACCATATAATTCCTTCATATTTCTCAATGTTCTTGCAGTTTTTTTTAGATTAGATGTAGCCGATGAAATTCTCTTGTAAGGTATTGCCTCTATATCATTTCCATATAAATCTGGAGCTGAATTATACAATTGTTCTGGAATGAATATTAATTTTTTTCCTTCTCTAAGGATATGAGAAATTATTTTTCCGTAATCATTTTCAAAAATTTTCCCGTCGCCTGATATATATCCTATAACTTTATTATTTCTCCTTATTTCTTTAAGAGTTTTCTTTTCTAATATGTTTTTACATTTAGGGCACCTCTTTTCATAATAGGTGTACCTAAAAACAAATCTGTAAATGTTTTCATTGTTTATATCTGGAGAATTTATCGAGTTTGGGAATGATATGGCAATGACATCCCCTCTTACCTTTTGACCTGCTTTGAATATGTTTTTAAAGATGTGATAAGTTCCGGTATCCAAGTAATATACATTTTCTCTCCCCTCTATTCTGACCCACTTATCAGGGATAATTCTTGAAGAATGATATGGAAATAAGAGATACCTATTATCATTTTTATAATATCCTATTACATATTCCTTAACTATCGGTTCCTTCAAAATTTCCTTCCAAGCGACTGGTCTTTGACATTTATTGCAGAAATATTTTTGGGTATTTTCAAGAGTTGTTTCACCTAAAAATGAAAATGTATTTTCATCTATTTTATTCAGATGATTATTTCTCAAAACACTCGCAGGATTTATCTCTAAATCCTTTACCACCAGAGGTGAAAGGCCACATGAGTCTAAAGCTTTAACGAAACGCATATCATAATCGTCGATTTCATAATTTTTAGGATAATACAAAATGCATTCTTGCACATCAATATATTATTATCTTTGATTTATTCTTTATTGAATCTTGAATTACCTGGTATGCCCATTAGACAAATATTTCGAAAAATTCTTTTTAAAATGGGTTTAAACGCCTGATGAAAAGGAGAGAATGATAATTAAAATCGACTAAAAGGAAAGGTATAAAGTAGAAAAAAACAAATATTAAGCACAATTAGGAATATATGCAGATTTCAGAAATACTCAAAGATGAGCTTATCGGCAAAGAGGTCACAATTAAAGGGTGGGTCTACAGATGGAGAGAATCAGGTCGATTAATTTTCATTATAATTAGGGATTCTACCGGGATAGTTCAGGCAATAGTTGAGAAAGGCTCGGTAAGTGATGCTGACTTCGGTAGTGCTAAAAAGCTGACCATTGAAAGTTCTTTGGAGGTTTCAGGAACTATAGCAAAAGAAGGCAAGGCTATAACCGGTTATGAAATTCATGTTAAGGTATTAAAAGTCTATAATATTGCTGAAAAATTTCCCATAACAAAGGATAAAAGCGATGAGTTTCTACTTGATATTAGGCATCTTTGGCTTAGAAGTAGAGAGATGACCGCAACACTTAAGATAAGGGAAAGCGTTTATGACTCGGCTCGATCTTTCTTCAAAGAAAAATTCTATCATGAGGTCCATCCTCCGATGTTCGTTGGAGCAGCCGTGGAGGGAGGTTCTACCCTTTTTGAAGTCCCTTATTTCGGTGAAAAGGCATATCTTACTCAATCATCACAGTTCTATCTTGAAGCCTTCATTTTTTCCTTGGAAAGAGTATATACAATATCACCTTCTTTCAGAGCTGAAAAATCCAGAACAAGGAGACACCTAACAGAATTCTCCCACCTTGAAGGAGAGGCGGCTTGGATAGGAAATCAGAGTATGATGGATATAGAAGAGGAACTTATTATAAGGATAGCAAATGATCTTCTTTCAAGGAATAAGGAAGAATTATCACTACTAGGACGCGATTTAGAAAAGCTGAAGAATATTGAGAAACCATTCTACAGATACAACTACGAAAAAATAATAGAAATAGGAAGATCCAAAGGAATGCAGCTCGCGGACATAGTTGACCTTGGTGAAAAAGAGGAGAGAGAAATAACTGAAGGATTTGATAAACCGATTTTTGTTTATAATTATCCTACTTCTTTGAAACCATTTTATCATAGACCTGATCCTGAAGACTCCAATCATGTGCTATGTCACGATTTGTTGGCCCCAGAAGGGTATGGAGAAGTTATAGGTGGAGGGGAAAGAATTTGGAGTAAGGAAGAACTCATTCAGAGAATAATTTCAAATGGATTGAATCCGGAAGACTACGAATGGTATATAGATCTGAGGAAATATGGAAGTGTTCCCCATGCAGGATTCGGTTTAGGTATTGATAGATTGATTACCTGGATGGCGGGGCTTGACCATATAAAAAATGCAGTACCCTTCCCAAGGACCATCAGGAGGTTGAAACCTTAGGTTTAATGATAAGATACCCTATAGAATAAAGAGTTAACCCTACGAATAAGTATATTAAAACATAGAAGAATGCAGGCAAGAAGAGACTCGAGAGGAAATAATACATTTCTGGCCCAGAATATAGGTATGGTTCTATTAAATAAGCTACCATCAAATGAAAAATTATCAGATATTCAACTGAAGATAAAATAGCTGCTATAAAAATGTCTATGGGCTCAATCAATTCCACACCACCTAAAGTTATTAAAAATAGAGTTATAGCTGCATATAAAAATTGATATTTAAAAAGATCAGGGAAAATATAATATAAACTTAAAATTAGGTATGAAGTTGCGGTAACCGTAGATACTGAGATGATAACTGCAAATCGTTTCAGGCCTGCCATGAAAATTCTACCTCAGAGATAAACTTAGTGTAATAATAGTCCTGCAGATATGGATCGGGTTTCCAGTTACCAACATAATAGTAAACCTGCAAAAAATATGATGCATTTCCCTTGTAATTCAATGAAATATTGACGTAAGTTATAACTCCTGAATGTGCCTTTAATGTTTCTGGCAGATCTGATGTGTATGAAAAATTATTTATGCTTTGATTATGAATCCCAATAAATACAATTATTGAAGGCCCTCCTATTTCATGCAACGGAAGCGACCCATTGTTGAAAATATAAATCTTAGACTCTAAAATTTCTCCATTAGGGATAGAGATTATTTTCCATTCAACAGGTAATTTTTCTGAAGAACATATTTCTGAGGTCCTTTCTGTTTGATAAAGTGTTGATAGTGGCATGAGTAATAAAGATAATACGGATAAGAAAGAAATAAAATAAATTATCATAATCAAAGATTTTCTATTCATGTGAAATGATCTTTTCTGCGAAATGGCAAGCAACAAAATGACCCTTTGAGATTTCTCTAAGTTCAGGCTCCTTAGCATCGCAAGTTCCCTTTTCGAAATAGGGGCACCTTGGACCGAACCTGCACCCAGGTGGCAGATTCACGGCACTAGGAAGTTCACCCCTTATTTTTACTTCCCCTCTTCTAATATCTGGATCTGGAACAGGTACAGCTTCTAATAATGCCCTGGTGTATGGATGCATCGGATTTTTAATAAGTTCTTCCGTTTCCGCAGTTTCCATTATTTTGCCCAGATACATTATCACTATTCTATCACTCATGTACCTTGAAACAGCAATATCATGAGTAACGAAAATCATAGGAACTCCGAATTTTTCCCTGATGTCAAGAAGGAGATTCATTATACCTGCTCTTATAGATACATCAAGCATAGAAACTGGCTCATCAGCAACTATTACCTTTGGATTTGCAACAAGTGCTCTGGCTATAGCAACCCTCTGTCTTTGTCCTCCTGAAAGTTCATGTGGGAATCTTTCAAGATACTCCTCTCCAGGTTTCAATCCTGAGTCTTCTAAGGCCTTTACCACCAATTCCACCCGTTCATCAAAACTTTCTCCTATTTCATGAATTATTAAAGGTTCTGCAACTGATTTAAAAATAGTTAGCCTGGGATTCAAAGATTCGTAAGGATCCTGGAAAATCATTTGAACATCTTTCCTCATACTTTTTAATTCTTTACCCTTTTTGGAAGCGATATCTGTACCATTTAACAGTATTTTCCCGTCCGTAGGATCTTCCAATCTCACTATCATTCTAGCAGTAGTCGTCTTTCCACATCCAGATTCCCCAGCAAGACCTATTATTTCATTCTGATGAAGTTCAAAGTCTATTCCATCGACAGCCTTGACGTATACTGGTTTAGAAAATGATAACCAACTCTTCTGCATCTGGTAGTATTTTTTTAAATTTACAGCCTTAAGAACTATATTATCAGTCATTTCACTTCACCCCATAAATCTCTTCCGAAAAATGACAAGCCACAAAATGGTTAGGGGATATTTCCCTCAATTTAGGTTCCTCTTCTATACATTTTGGCTTTGCAAAGGGACATCTTGGATTGAATCTGCACCCTTGTGGTGGATTCACAAGATCAGGTGGTGATCCAGGTATTGATAAAAGCCTTCTTTTCTCTCCCTTTGCTGATGGATAAGCTTTTAAAAGAGCCTCTGTATATGGATGTTTGGCATCCTTGAAAATTTCTCTGGTACTAGCATCTTCAACTATTTTTCCTGCATACATGATTACGATTCTAGTTGAAAGTTGAGCAACTATACTTATATCATGAGAGATTACAATCATTGAACTGTTCATTTTTTGCTGTAACTTTACCAACTCTGCGAGTATTCTGTCCTGAGTTATCACATCGAGAGCAGTTGTTGGTTCATCCGCAATTATCAATTTAGGACTTAATGAAATTGCCATAGCAATTAATGCTCTCTGTTTCATTCCACCACTGTATTCGTGAGGGTAGGAATCTATTCTATCGTCTGGAAGACCCACCACATTGTAAAGCTGCTTGACCCTTTCTCTAGCCTCTTCCTTGGTAATCTTTTCGTGAGCAAGAATCGCCTCGATGATTTGATCACCAACACTCATAACAGGATTGAACGAATTCATAGCAGATTGGAATATAAGTGATATTTGCTTCCATCTTATATCTCTTAATCCTTCTTCAAACATTTTAATTCTGCCATGTTTATCGACGGCTATTTCTGTAAGATTTTTTTCATCGAATATTATAGTACCTTTTTTTACATAAGCGTTATTTGGCAAAAGGAAAGATATTGTATATGCAAGGGTTGTTTTCCCGCATCCAGATTCACCAACCAGCCCTATTCTTTCACCTCTTTCCATTTTCAGGTCTATATCATCAACAGCATGAACCCATCCATTTTGGAGCTTGTAGTAAATAGTTAAATCTTTCATTTCCAACAGTGCCATATTTATCTCCTCCTTAATCTGGGATTTACTATCTCATCAAATGCTCTTCCTACCAGGTAGAATGATAAGGACAGAAGTATTATGGCAACCCCTGGCGGTATAAGCCACCACGGAGCCAGCAATGTATAACCTGTGGTCTGCAAAAATTGAAGGAGCATGCCCCAAGTTACCGAGGTTGGATCCCCAAATCCCAGGAAATCAAGAGTTGCCTCTGTTATTATTACCCCGCCTACTCCTGTACTCATATAGAAGAATGTTAGTGGAAGTACATTTGGGAGAATATGCGTGGTCATAATCCTTCCGTTTGAGGCTCCTTGAGCTCTAGATGCATCAATATATGGTCTTTCTTTGAGGGATAATGTTACTGCTCTAACCACCCTTGCTGTTCCGGCCCAACTGAATATTACTATCGCTACTACTACATACCATATATTCGGGCCAAGGAGTGAAACCAGCAGAATCACGAATATAAGGAATGGCAAAGACAAAAATACATCTACAAGCCTCATTATCAGAGCATCCATAACGCCACCGAAATAGCCGGAGAGTATACCTATGAAAACTCCGATTAACACTGAGCTTATTGCAGCTATTATTCCTATTGTTAACTCAAGTCTTGCCCCATATACAATCCAGGCCCAGATACTGTGCCCCTCATAATCTGTTCCAAGTGGATAGTTATAAATTTGCCCCGTTGCAGGATCTTTATAACTTCCAGGAGGAAGGGGGGATATTTTATATCCAACAACACTTTCATAGAATAACCCGTTACCATTTACGGTTACGACATAATTTCCAGCTATTACGGCACCTACTCCTCCCTGTATTACGTTTCCTATATAAAGTGGATAAAAACCAGATTTTGATGGCATCGGAAGATAAGATACATTACCAGCTGATTTTGTAACCGGAATATAATAAGCGAGATTCTGGTTCGTTGCCATGAATTCATTAGCTCCGTTAATGTATTGAATTGAGCCTATTATTTTCCCCTGAACGGTTGCATAATAATTCGATGACGATAATTTATTTGTAAGTGGGTTCCAGAATGTGACATATGATTTACCATTCGAATAAAATGAGACAGGCATTGTTATGTTACCTGTTATGTATTGTCCACTATATAGACCGGAGAGTACTGCATTATTAACAAAAGTTGCCTTGGTCATAGACAATAATGTTCCGTTACTTCTGCTATACTCTAAAATGTAATTGTCCGTCGTGGGTACCATAATTACATTTTTACCTACATTCGCTTCCAATGAGGGAGAATTATCCGGGAATGTTATTCCTGTCGGCAAGATACTGTAGGGTGAACCATTAGGATATTCTAACTTTGAAGACCACTGCAGATTGCCTGCTGAAAGTTGTAGATTAAAGATTGAGGGAGTTTCCAGAATAGAAAAATCCGTTATTCCATCTTGAGTAGGAATGATTATCTCAGGATTTGACGACAGGTAAAGATATAGTAGTGGTGATGAAATAACATTAGAGACTGTATTGAATTGCATTGTAAAAGAATAATATTTTACAGAATTGGTAAGGGCTGAAAAGTTTCCTTCCTCTATAAATAAAAATGTATGGTTCATACCGGAAACTGCAAAACCCATTGTAGGAGAATATGAAGAAAATGGATATTTGTCGAATATTCCGGAAAAATACTGGATGGGGAATGTTAAATTATATGATTTTGTAACGCTAAAAGAACTTGATAGGATATAGACTGTATGATTTGCTAACCCCACATAAGACATGCTTGTTGTTGGATCATAAATAAAACTGTACATTTGATCTATGCCTTGTGGGATGGTATAATTATGGTAATCTTTTATCTTTAATTGCAATTTACTCCCATTACCTGTAACGCTAAGATCATAAACCCTAGCGTGACCGGTATTATTGTAAACAACGATGCCTGTTGTACTTTCAGACCCACCACGCCCACCTATTTGAGTGACCAAATAAGTAGGTTCACTAATATTGTTCATATTTACTGTAACATGACCTGAATCGCTCATAAATTGAATCGAATCTGGTGCTGTCTGTTGAGGTGTATAGGGACTGAGTACGGGAGCAAACACGGCCATAATAACAAATGCCAGTATTATTATCAGTCCAAACATGCCTGATGGGCTTCTTCTAAATGCCCCCCATATTGTTTTCGCAGACCTTCTTAATGATCTAATCGTTTCAAGATAACTTACATTTGCCATTTTCTCACCTCAGTATCTAACCCTCGGATCTAGAAACCCGTACAACACATCTGCAAAGAGGTTAAAAAGAAGCACAAGTATTGATATTATGAATGTAAGAGCATAAACAACAGGCATATCAAGTCTGTCAATTGAAGAAATGTACAGATACCCTATCCCCTGATAGGAAAATATGTCCTCTGTAACTACAGCACCTCCAACAATGAATGGTAATGATAATATGAAGCTTGTAATCAGCGGAAGGATTGCGTTTCTAGAAGCGTGTCTGAATAATACCTCCCTTTCCGATAACCCTTTTGCAGTTGCCAAATTTATATATTCTTCTCCTTGAACATCCAACATGCTGGTTCTCATAAGAAGCAATGCTCCGGCTAGGGATATTAGCGTCAATACTATCATTGGAAGGAGAGCATGATATTGTAAACTCAGGAACACTGAAAAAGGATTGTTCATATTTATGTTAGATGAAATATAACCTCCCAATGGGAATATTGGATATTTATAGGCAAGAATGTACAGAAGCACTATCCCCAGCCAGAAAGTAGGAATATTATAGAAGGTAAAAGAAAAGTAAATTGCGGAATTATCTAATACTCCTCCCCTTTTCCATCCTGCATAAGTACCTATTATATATCCTAGGAGATATGATAATACGGTTGCCTCTCCGAGAAGGAGCAATGTTCTAGGAAGAGCCTGACCTATTAGTGTTAAAACTGGAGTTCCAGTATAATAAAATGAAGTCCCAAAATTGAATGTTAGCATGTGAACGAAATAAATTGAGAAACTTTGCCAGAATGGAAGCCCTATACCGAACTGCTTTTCAAGATATAATTTCTGTGCAGGTGTCATATGAGAAAAGGCCAGAAGACCAACGTAGTTTGTAGGGAGAAGGGCCACCATCAAGTAGACAAAAATTACAATAATAATATAGGTAATAACAATCTGAACGGCTCTCCCGACGATATATCGTCCCAGACTAGCCATTGAAAATCACTTCATTAAACTATAATCATAGCTCTACTTAAATTTTCCTTAAGAAATTGGGAATTTGGTAATAAAAAAAATATAAATGAAATTAAAAATTATTTCTTTTCTTCTTTCTTTCCTTTCTTCCTGTTTCTTGAGGCTACTACTGCGGCTATTATTATAAGTATTATTACTATGACAACGATCACTATTTCAAGCGACAGCAATGAGCTTGTTGCAACCTTACTTACAGGAGCCTTGTAGAGTAATGTCATAGAGTATGAATATTTCTGACCAAGTGAGTTCTCTACTGTTACCACTATAGAATTGTTGCCCGATTTGAGACCAGTTACTGTTGCTGTCCAGTTATAATTTATTCCAGAACCACTAAGAGTCGCGTTTACAGGAGTTCCACCATTAGCACTTACCACAACAGATGAAACACCGCCTAGGTTAGTCACAGTTCCTTGTATGGTAACCGTTTGATTCTGAACCACGGAATTATTCTGAAGATTAGTAACCGTTAACGTTGTTGGGAAACCTCCGGTGTTTGTTACGGAGTTATATGGTGCAAATACATTTATCATTGTATTGACGGTTGCGGAATAATAACCTTCAGATTGGATCTGAGCTGAGATTACAACAATAGAATTTCCTGGTGTTATATTCGAAATTATCACAGGTATTGATACAGGTACAGTACTTGTAATGTTTAACGTATTTCCATTGGAGAATTGGACTCCTCCTGTGCTTGAGGACAATGTTACCCTTGCTACATCTCCCGGGTACAGATTGTTTATTGCAAGACTCAATTTATTTTGTCCTGCTATGGCGTAAGTTGGACCTGATAGAGAAGCGCTCAGGAACAATGGGTTCTGTATAACCGTACTCGTTTCAAGTATTGAGTATGTATTCCAGGCGGACTGTGGCTGGTAATACAATGTGTAAGTTGTAGGTGTTGTAACATTAGGCAGGACGTATGTAAATGCTGCTTGTCCACTTGCAGATGTAGTCGTACTCAATGAAAATACTGTAGCTTTTCCTAACTTTGCAAATACTGCTACTGAAGAATCATTTACAGGGGCTCCGTTTTGATTGTATACGGAGACCATTCCCTGTAGCATATCTGTTCCAGTCGAAGTGTTGTATGATGTCAAGGATGGATTTGTAATTGAATATCCCGTTACTAGAATATTTTGTGCTCTTTCTACCGCAAACTGGTTCTCATATAATCCTGATCCATTTATTGAAAGATACCATACAGCAAAGTTGTTGGATACATAATAGTACATACTGGAATTTACAATGGCGTAGACTGTTATTGGCAAATCCCTATAGCTTGAATAGCTTCCAGAGAGGTCAAATATTCCTGTTCCGTTAACTACATATGAAGGTGTCATATTGATGCCATAATATTCGGAAATGTATTGCCATGTTGTTATAGGGGCAGATAGCCCTTCCCACGGAGCTAAATTGGGATCTGATTGATTAGATGTATAACCGGCATATTCTCCAGCAATGTTAATTGGCGATGAGTTGACATAGTTTGTTGAAATGACGAAGCCAGTATATTCATCTGCACTGTTGAAGTATCCGTTGGTAGGACCCCACATTGGATCGGCGAAATTTACTAATTGCCCATCAGGTGTTGTTGAGGTTACTATACCAATTGGAATCTTACCGGATACTGGAGTGTTATTCCTGTTGAATAGATGTACCACCATATTTAGAGCTCCTGATGAGTTCATTGCACCTGCTGTTGAATTTCCAGACGTGAAATATAAATATCCTCCGTATAAATCTGGTACATTTGTCTCATTTCCGTAGTAAGCAACTGTCACGGATGATTTCAGCCCTATTGTAGAAGCTTGCTGGAATGATATCATTACTGCTTGAGGAGGCATATTGGAGTTAAATGTAGCATTATAGTAAATTAAGCCATTTGAATTTGATACCACCGTACTCATTGGATTAGAAAGGTATGAGTCATTGCTGAATGAAACTATAACTTTCTGTCCTGGCATTGCCTGGTCATTCAGATTTAGAACCTTTAATACTAAGTTTACAGTTCCTCCATTTCCTACCGAATAGCTAGAAGCATTGATCAGATTCACTGAAATCCAATCAGAAGGATTTGTATTTGGAACTGAAAGTGCAAGTTGTAGAATATTTGAAGATATGTACCCTCCTGAAGGATAGCTTGCTGTGAAGTACAACGTTGGTAAGAGATGCTCGTTGAGATATATCGTCGATAATTCATTCGGATTCGGTGCATTATAAGTAAATGTTACCTGACCGTTTGCATTAGTAACACCTGAAGTTGGCGTTATTGTACCATAACCTATGATTGTACTGAGATCTGTAACCGTTGCACCGGCCACAGGATCCCCGTTTTGGTTAACTACTGTTATTGGAATATTTAAACTTGATCCAGCCTGAACAACCAAATTGTTTACGGATGTCTGGAGGAATAGATAAGACCCTAATGATTGTATCAAAGCGGAAGATGTTGATTGTGATCCTCCGTAGCTTACATTAGCTGTCACTGTTACGAAGTCTGAGCCGGTTCCAGTAACCCTGAAGTTAAATATTCCTAAGGAGTTTGTAGAACCAGTCGTTGTGCTTAGAGAGACATTATTATTAGATGTTGTTAAAGTTACAAGCGCATTTCTGATAGGATTTCCATTTGCAGATGTGACAATTACGCTACCATTGACTGTCTGTCCTACGCCAACAGAATTTGGTAGTGAAATCTTGCTATTGACCTGCTGAACAGTTGGAGGTACGACAGAAACCGTGTGAATAGCAGCCATGGAATATTCATTCCATACTGTCCCGTCAAATGTGTAGTTGGACCACCCCCTCCAATAATTATTTGTTGCTTCAATATTCAGCTGATAGTAAAGAACGTTAACCGGTATAGCCTGTGTTGCAATTCCCTGCATTTCCTTTGTATAATAGATCATCTTATTAACATTAAAAGTTTGATATGCATTAGCCTCTGCCTTTTCAAACTCCCACGCTAGTTGGGAAGATCTTTGATCTGCAAGTGTCTTAATATTTGGGAAATTTGGATTTGTCTGATTAGCTGGCCACCACGCGTACGTATTCTGGTAACCCATTGGACCAAGAATATCCGCGACATTTCCTATAGGATCAAGTGATAATGACCAACCCAGAGTTAACATTTGATACTGGAAGGACTGGCTGGCTGCAACCAATTTATCGAATGTTACTGCAGTAGCAACTGTAGGTATTCCAAATGCTGACATCTCAGATGCTAACATAAGGCCTATCTTAATTCTGACAGGGTCATATGAAGCAGGCGGAGTCAATATTGTAATAGGCTGGATTGGCTGACCATTTGGTAGAGTTCTAAGACCATTAGGACCTGCAGGTAGTGATTCATTCAGTAGATTTTCGGCCGTTGCGAGATCATATGGATATCTTACTACAGAGTTGTTATACCATGCCGTCCAGAATGGAGGTTCAGGTGAATCTCCAGCACTGCCAAATCCTGATAGATAATCCTTAACAATCGTATTTTTATCTATCATGTATGATACAGCTTGCCTGAAAGTCAGGTTGTTCATCGGAGTTTGTGCCTGATTGAATGCAAGATAGAAATAACCATTTTGGGAATTATAATGCATTGTAAGTTGTGGGTCCTTGGCCAGTATCGGAACATAAGATGGTAACACTGGCCATGCAACATAGTCAACCTGCCCACTTTCAAGAGCGAGCATAGCCGTATCCTGATCGGTGTATATTTTGAATTCCATATATGATATATTTTGCGGGAATACGTGATAACCTGCAGGGGTCACAAAATTCTTGCCCCAGTAGTTTTGATAGGGAGTCTCTATCCTGTAAGAAAAGTTAAGCCCTGAAGTATATTCCCACGGTCCCGTACCAACTGAGGCCTCTGGGCTATTCCACTGGGTGTTAAGTACTGCATTAGTCACACCTGTGACCGGATTTATATATACGGTTCCATTTGTAACATCTGGGATTCCATTGAGTGTCAAATGACTTTCCCATAACTGCATCGGAATAATGTATGCGTCACCCAAAGTAGTAAGATAGAATTCACCATAGGGATTCCACATGGTGAAATTTACTGTATATTCGTTAACATAATGGATGCTCATCTGCATTTCTTGGAATGTGACATATCCATTGCCAAAAACGTCAAAAGGCTCCGTGAGAGCAGTTCCGGCCAAAGTAGTTCCATATCTTTCAGCAAAATATGAGAATACAACGTCCGTTGCATTCATTGGCATACCATTTGTGAATGTAACTCCCTGGCGTATATTTACGGTCACATTGTAACCAACATTAGAACCATTTGAAGTGAATTGAATTTGACCGGTATTGACACCGTTTACAGTGGTTGCATTGACTATATTATAATGGAACTGAGCAGGCTGGGACCAATTGGACGCTAACCACGGAATAGCTGCTCCATTGAAATCCACACCAGACAGTGTTTCAAAATTTCCCCCGATAACATCCGTTTTCCAGACCGTATTGCTCGAAAGATCAAATATATTGAAGTTTGGCATATCTTCCTGCAAACCTATGAACAATGGCTGCGGGGTTGAGGTTGTTTGGGCAAAGGTATTTCCCAAGGTGCTGAGGGCAGTAATTGATAGAATTAATGCAAGTAGTACAACAATGGTTGGCTTTAAAATATCTCTTCTATTCATTTTTTCACCTTTGCGCCCTTCATTGAACGCATAATAATTATAAATATTTCCATATTTAAGCTTTATTATGGCATTTTTTCCATTCAAATATTATTTATTTTAGAATTTGTTAGAGTTTTATGAGATGTGCCTTCTCAGATCTTCAGGGTATATGTCACTATAAATATCCTTCCTATAAATGCTTAGAAGAGGAATGTGAAGTTTGGAATTTATATAATGCAATGGAAAATGAATGTGTATATTTAAATAATCATGGATGTGTAAAATTGAATCTGCTAACATGCAAAGGGAAAGATAACTGTATGTTTTTTAGGGAATATTTTGAATCACCTGAAGAATATTTGAAAAACAAGAAAAAAGAATAAAAATTTATCTTATAAATCAATTAACTTGTTACGAAATGCATAATTTGTGGAAATGATACCGATAACATTGATGCAATTTGCGATGATTGCAAGGTTAAAAGAAAGGATATTATAACGGTTGATAACTTAAAAATAAAGAAATGCCCGCATTGTGGGTCTTTGTTCATTGATAAATGGATGGATCCCATAAATGAGGAAGAAATTGCTGATCTTCATATCAGGAAGGTTATGGAGATAGAGAGCATACAGTATTCAATCACCGGTGATCCATTTAATAGAAAGGTTGAATATAAAGGTATTTTTTACGTGAACAAAGAAAGAAGGGAAATGAGCGGGCAATTCTTCATCAGAATGTCATTGTCTTCATGTCCGACATGTACACTAAGAAGAGGGAATTACTATGAGGCAATACTTCAGCTCAGAGGCGGTAGTCAGAAGGACCTTGAAAATGCGCTTTCATTTTCTGTTAAAATGGTAAATGATGCAAAATCAAGAGATATATTCATAACCAGGAGTGATAAGAGAAGAGAGGGCTATGATCTCCTCATTTCCGATAAGCAGTACACAAGAAACATGGGGAAGAGACTGATTGAAGAGTTTGGAGGGACCTATACTGAAACATCTCATCTCGTGGGAAGGAAGGAAGGTCAGGATGTCTACAGAATCACTGTATCAGTAAGAATACCCTTATTTCATGAAGGCGATCTTCTAAAACTTAGAGGGGAGTTATTCATGGTTGGAAAGATCAGAAATAATGATGTCATACTTTATAGCTTATTGAATGATCAAATAATAAGAAAAAAAATTGCTGATATTGATGATTTTCAGTTGTTCGAGAGAAGAGAGAACATAAGGGAAGCAACATTCCTCTATCGGGAAGGAAATACTGTTTACGTTATAGATCCATATGATAATAAAGAAAAGGCAATATCTGACAGAGGTAATAGAAAAAAATTTTATGTCGTCAGGATAGATGATGATCTTATCTTAGTTCCTTTTGATCTAATTTCTTGATCGAAATTTTAATTTTCATGTCAGATATATCCCATTCCTTCGAGTAATTTCCGTCTTCCTCAGATTCATTTGCCTGTGTAGTTTCTAGAATGTTTTCTTTGAAATAACTGAATGCTTCTAATAAGACTGGATCCCCTTCTACCTTGAGCTTTATCTTATCTGTGTATTCAAGATTAGCTTCCTTTCTCATGCTCTGAATCCTTCTTATTATTTCCCTTGCAAGTCCCTCTAAGTATAATTCCCTATCAATATCTTTACTTATGAACATTGTAATCCTGGATTCTGAGTCCGTAATGTATTTTTCATCTAGAATTTTCTCTTCTATCAACATTTCCTTGCCTATTTTTTTATCTAAAATTACAGCATAACCATTGTTAATAATCTCATTCTGTACATTTTCATCCTTCAGCTTTTCTTCTATTTGTATAATATCCTTCCCAAATTCCCTTCCGGCCATTTTCTTGTTTATCTTATAGTATATCCTGAAATATTTTTCCTTACTGTCCACCTTCAATTCCTTCGCATTAAGCTCCTTCAATATCAGCTGAGAGTATTTATTCACGGTTTCTGAATATTTATCATCTGCTATAATGATTCTTTTAACAGGTCTTCGTAATGTTATTCCATTCAGTTGCCTTATTCGTCTACCTGTTTCCACTATTTCCTTGACTTCAGCCATCTCCTTAAGAAGTTTTTCGTCATAACTGCCAGGTAAAGGATATGAGGATAAATGTATGGATTCTTCTCCACTAATTTTTTCGTATAGATAATCTGAAAAGTACGGGGCAAATGGGGCCAACATCTTCAGGATATTTTTTAGCGCATAATATGTAACATAATAGGATGATCTCTTTTCATCAGTAACCTCTACGTTCCAGAATTTATCCCTAGATAATCTGAGATACCATTGGCTTAGGTCCATCGTAAGACTTTCTATTTCTTCAAGAGCCCTATGGGGTTCATACGCATCCATGAAGTTATTGACGTTTTCAATCGTCTCATTGGTTCTTGAATATATCCATTGATCAAGTTCGTCGAATATTTTCTCTTCCTTTGGAGTCCATTTGTCAAGTCTGGCATTTGTTGAAAACAGGAGATATGAATTATATATAGTCCCAAGAAGCTTCCTCGAATATTCTTCTGCAATTTCGTTGGAAAATCTTTTAGGTTTCCACGGTGGCCCCTGGAAAAAGAAGAGTCTTAAGGAATCCGTTCCTATTTTATCAACTATTTGTATTGGATTTACAACATCGCCTTTGGATTTGCTCATTTTTTCTCCCTTAGAGTTCAGTACAAATTCCATTACCACAACATTGTTATAAGAATTTGAATCAAACAATAGAGAAGAAATTACGTGAAGAGAATAAAACCATCCTCTGGTTTGATCTATAGCTTCACTTATAAAATCTACTGGAAAATTCTCCTTGAATAATTCTCTGTTTTCAAATGGATAGTGGTACTGTGCATAAAATGCTGAACCGGAATCAAACCATGTATCTATTGGATAAGGCTCCCTTTCCATAATCTCTCCACATTCCTGACATCTGATCTTTATTTCATCCACATATGGCTTATGGAGTTCAAAATTTTCTGGAATAAAGGTGGCTTTTTCCAATAATTCCTTCTTGCTTCCTGCTACAAATATATGGCCATTTTTGCACGTCCATACGGGCAATGGTGTCCCCCAGTACCTATTCCTTGATATTGCCCAGTCCTTCCCCTCTTCCAGAAAATTACCGAATCTTCCATCCCTTATATATTCCGGCTTCCAATTTATTCTCTTGTTGTATTTAATAACATCGTCCTTTCTATTTGATACTCCTATATACCAGGATTCTATGGGATAATATATAAGCCTCGTATCGCATCTCCAGCAGAATGGATATGAATGCTTGGCCTTTTCCCTCTTTAATAATTTTTTATTTTCGTGAAGATATTTAAGTATCTCTTCGCTTGCCTGCTGTGTGTCCATTCCCTTCCATGGAGACTCAAGACTTATCTTTCCTTCGTCATTAACAGTTAGATATAGTTCTCCTTTTTCCTCTTTTAACACCTTATAATCATCAGATCCGAAAGCAGGAGCTATATGGACTATACCTGAACCATCTTCGTTCGTAACAAACTTTCCACCAACAACATATAGACCCTTATTGACATGTAAATATGGTATTATTTGTTCATATTGCAACCCTATCAGCTCTCTTCCCTTTCTCTTATCCAGTATCTGGAAATCCTTTACCAGATGGTTGGCTCTTTCTTCCACCATCCATAACTTTTCACCCTTATATTCTATTAAAATATAATTGAAATCCGGATTGACCGCTAGAAATGTATTCGCTGGAAGTGTCCATGGTGTTGTTGTCCAGACAACAAAATACTCTTCCTTTCCCTTTATTTTAAATTTCACATATATTGAATAATCTTCTATTTCCTTATATCCCTGAGCTACCTCGTGCGAACTCAGTGTAGTACCGCATCTTGGACAATAAGGTGATATCCTGAAATCTTTGAATAAAAGACCTTTATTATAAAGTTCTTTCAAAGCCCACCATTCACTTTCTATATATTCGTCCCTCATAGTTACATATGCGTTCTTATAATCCACCCAGTATCCCAATCTTTGAGAGACCTCCTCCCATTCCTTAACATATTTAAAAACGCTTTCTTTACATAATTCATTAAATTTTCCTATCCCCATTTCCTCAATTTCTCTCTTGTTCTTTATTTTGAGAGATTTTTCGACCTCTATTTCAACAGGAAGGCCATGGCAGTCCCAGCCTGCTATTCTTGGATTTATATAATATCCCTTCATTGTCTTGTATCTTAAAAATAAATCTTTCATCGCCCTAGTTTCAGCATGGCCAATATGAGGTGGTCCATTTGCAGTTGGTGGACCTTCGAGGAAAGAGAATCTTGGTTTCCCTTTATTTATTTCAAAGGACTTTTCAATAATATCTTTTTCTTTCCATTTATCTGAAACTTCCTTTTCTATTGTCAGTAAGTCAAATTTCTGTGGGACTTCATCTAACACAAACAGGTATATATTGTCCATGTTGATAATTTTTATCTGTGTCATTTCCAGGTCATAAATGCTTAAATATGCATTTAAAATGCCCTATGAATCTTCGGTGATATAATTGAAACTTCCGAGAAAAGTAATGAGATATTGTCCGCACTGTAAAAGGCATACTCTACAGGAAATAGAAAGAGTTAAGAAGAAAAAGGCAAGTGAGTTAAGAAAAGGGCAGAGGAGATTTAGAAGAACAACCTCTGGTTATGGTGGTTTCCCGAGGCCAGTTTACGAGGGGAGGGAAAAACCCACAAAGAGGATTAATATAAGATATAGGTGTACTGAATGCAAGAAATCATATCACTCTCCAACCTGGAGGGCCAAGAAATTTGAACTTGCGGAGGCTGAACAATGACATTCAAGGAGTTGAAGGGGTTGGAAAAATCATTCGTTAAGATAAAATGCCCGGACTGCGGGTCCGAGACCATAACTTACATAAGGGCCTCAACAGAGGTCAAATGCCAGGTATGCAATGCGACCATTGCAAAGCCAACAGGCGGAAAAATAATAGTAAACGGAGAAATAACTGGAGAATTTAAATGAAGAAGAAGGATCCTGAAATCGGAGATCTCGTAGTCTGTACCGTAAAGAGCGTCAAAGATTTTGGGGTAGTATGCGATTTGGATGAATATGAAAACAAAGAGGGTTTTATTCATATTTCAGAGATCTCATCCGGATGGATCAAGTACATAAGAGATTATGTTAGAGAGGGTCAAAGAATAGTCTGCAAAGTTGTTGAGGCAAATCCAAACAGAGGAAAGTTTGACCTTTCATTAAGAAAAGTAAACGATCATCAGAGAAGAGAGAAATTAAAGGAATGGAAAAATGAGCAGAGGGCAAAAAAAATTCTTGAAAATCTTGGGACACAACACAAACCGGGGTTCCAGCTTGATAAAATTATGGAAATATTGGAAGAGAAATTTGGTTCTTTGTCTTATTCACTGGATGTTGCTAGCACCTATCCAGACCAGTTTTTAAATCAGTTGAAAGAATATCCATGGGCCAAAATTATAGCAGATTATGCCCGAGAGAATTTAAAACCACCTGAAGTTAAAGTTTCAGGAATAATTCAGATACAGACAAATGCTGGAAATGGTATTGAAATTATTAAAAAAGCTCTCTTGGCAGGCGAAAGGGATGGTATCGAGATAACCTACGCAGGAGCGCCTAAATATAGAATTATCTCATTTGCAGAGGATATGAAATCAGCCGAGGAGAATATGAAAAAGTCAGCGGAATCAATAATAAATGCAATAAAGAAGATGGGCGGGTCTGGAGAAGGGCCAGTGAAAGAGTAAATGAAGAGTTTAATAAAGAAATGTGGGAAATGCAACATATATACACTGGAGGATAAATGCCCCAAATGTGGAAATGATACTATTTCGTCCTTACCACCGAGATTCTCACCGGAAGACAAATATGGTAAGTACAGGATAAGACTATTGTATGGGAAGGAGTGATCACAAATGGATAGTGTAATAGTTAAAATAATTGATAATGTGAAATTAAGAAACTCGACATTAATTGTAGGGCTACCGGGAATAGGAAATGTAGGTAAAATTACGGCAGATTATCTTATAGATAAGATGAAAGCTAAGAAGTTTGCCGATGTTTTCTCATATCACCTACCACCACAGGTATTGATCAATAATGATGCAAAGGCAAAGTTAGTGAGGAATGAACTCTATTACAAAAAGAGGAAAGAAGGGGATATTATAATATTTACGGGGGATTTTCAGGGCCTGACTTCACAGGGACAGTACGAGATTTCATACAGGATACTGGAAATGTCAAGGGATATGAATGTCAAGGAGGTTATCACACTCGGAGGATACCAGATTGGGAAACTTGTTGAGATACCCAGAGTTCTCGGATCTTACACAAATGAAGAGCTAAAGGAAAAAGTTGAAAAATTGGGAGTGATATTCTCCAAGAGTGAACCCGGAGGAGGAATTGTTGGTGGGGCCGGTCTTTTCCTGGGAATGGGATATGAACTGTTCGGTCTTCCAGGAATATGTCTCATGGGTGAGACCTCAGGATATTTTTCAGATCCTAAATCAGCAAAACAGGTGACCAGGGTTCTGCTTGAATACATGAGAATTAAAATAGACACAAAGGAACTGGATGAGAAGGTCAAAGAGATAGAAGAAATCACAAATAAAATAGTTGAGAATCAACCAGAAGAAAGAAGAGAGGACCTGGGATATTTCGGATGATATGAAGAATGATAAAATTGTGAGGGCATCAGAACTTGGACAGTATGAATTCTGCAGTATGTATCATTATCTTGTAAAAAATGGAGCAAAAATTGAAGGAGAAGGGAAATCCCATCTTGATGAAGGGACTGCAAAGCATATTAGGCATGGAAGAAATATCAATAACCTTAGAGTGATGAATAGAGGGCTTTCTTATCTCATAGCAATAGGGGTTGGTGTTCTTTTATTAATAATATTATTGTCTTTCTTATAGTTATATTGATTATTTTCATTTTAATAAAAATTAAATTGAGAAACAGCTTGAAGAAGAGTGGATCTCTTAAGGGAGAGATAATATATGATGACCTTAGTGGACGGGAAAAACCTCTCCTATCAAGGGAATTTATGCTTACAGGAAAACCTGATAGAATTATGAGGGTTAAGGATAGATTCATACCAATAGAATACAAGAGTTCTTCTCACGATAGTCCTGAAAAAGGTCATATTCTTCAGCTGGGAGCTTACTTCATATTGATTGAAGAGAATTATGGGAATGTGCCGTTTGGATATTTAGAATATAGAAATAGATCATTCAGAATAAAAAATGATGATAATCTGAAGAGGGCAGTAATCGAGAAAGCTATGGAGGTAAGGGATAACAATTATCCTCATAGAAACCATAATAATCCAAGAAAATGTGCAAAGTGCCCATTCAGAGAAGTCTGTGAAGCTAGCTTGGTATAACCTTTTCATATTAATTTTTAAAAATTTCATGGGCTTGCCCGGATTTGAACCGGGGTCTTCGACTCCCGAAGCCGAAAGGATGGACCAGTCTACCCCACAAGCCCCCTTTTAGCTGATTGTCGCAGAATTTAAAAACCTTTACCTAATATTGTCTGGTGAATGATAACAAACTGAATGTCCAGGATTTTGAATTCAATATTTCTGGAGAAATAGTTATGTCTGATGATCCTGGAAAGACAATAAAGAAATGGAGAGAAGAATTCTCATTAACGCAAAAGGATCTGGCCGAGAGATTGAGTATAAACACATCTGTTATAAGCGATTATGAAACAGGTAGGAGAAAATCTCCGGGCGCGCAGTTTATCAGGGCTATAGTTAAAGCGATGATAGAGATCGATACTGAGAGGGGTAGTCCAGTCATTTTAAGGTATTCTCTTGGAACAGAAAAAAATGTGATAATAGACATTAAGGAATTTTTTTATGACATCCCGATTGAAAAATTCATTAGGATGATTGATGGGGTTCTTGTTTCCAAAATCGACATTAAGAGAAATATTAGAGGATATACCATACTAGATTCCTTAAATGCTATACTGGAACTTACATCATTTGATTATTTTAAGGTTTATGGATGGACATCAGAAAGGGCACTTTTTTTCACAAATGTCGAATTCGGGAGATCCCCCATGATTGCTGTGAGGGTTCATCCTTTAAAACCGGCTATGGTTGTTTACATTAAGCCAAAGAGGGTGGATGCGTTGGCAATAAAAATTTCCGAACTGGAGAAAGTTCCTCTTGTTTCCACAGAGCTATCACCGATAGAGATTAAGGAGAGATTAAAATTACTTTAGGAAAAGAGCTTATCCAGATACCATTCAAGAGAGAAATTTATGAAATCTTGATAATTCTGACCGTTTCCTACAAAGAAAATTGGTTTCTTCATTTCGGCAAGAAGTGTCAAAATGCTGCCACCTTTTGCATCCGCATCTATTTTTGTCAGGATGAATCCATTTACTCCTACAGCCTCGTCGAACATTCTCGCCTGATTTATAGCATCATTTCCTGAAAGTGCATCCAGTGTAAGTATTATAAGATCTGGATTTGCGACCCTCTTAATTTTCTTCATTTCCTCCAGGAGATTTTTATTATTCTGCATCCTTCCTGCAGTATCCACTATTACAACGGATTTCTTGAATCTTGAAGCATGCTTTACGGCATCAAATGCGACTGCTGCCGGATCCCCGCCAGCATTATGTTTTATAACCTTGATGCCGAGATTGTCCCCGTGGAGAGATATCTGCTCTATAGCTCCTGCCCTGAATGTATCCGAAGCAGATATTACCACGTAGAATCCATTCCTCTTGAACATGTCGGCCAGTTTGGCTGCAGAGGTTGTCTTTCCTGTTCCATTCATCCCAACCAGCATTATAACATATGGGGATTTTGACTCTGCCATTTTGATTATGTCCGGAATGTTAACTGTGGCAATTTCCCTTATGGTTGATTTCACCGCTTCTCTGAGAACTTCATCCCTGCTCTCGCCTATTTTGATCCTCTTCCCGGTCAATTTATCATATAATGAAGTACTTATTTTCTCTGAAACTGGAAGGGAAACATCTGCTTCTAGGAGTGAAATCTTAAGATCACCTGTATATTCCTTAAGATTCCCTATTGGTTTTCCTATTCCTGTCGTGAGGCTATCGCTTATTTCCTTCGGTGAATCTTTCTTTCCTATTCCCAGTTTCTCTTTCAGTTTTTCAAACATTCTTTCACTTTTGATACATTCTGTTCAAATAATCTTCAAGCTGAAGGTACCTTCTCTGTATTTCCTCCTCTGATTTTCTTGCATTTTCTATGGCACCTGTTATTTCTCCCCTTCTGTCTTCTAATATCTTTATGGCCTCCTCTATTGAAGTTTTCTTGAATGCTCCGCTCCCTATGTCCACGAGGACCTTGTTTTTATTTGTCAGAGTGCCCTCAACATAAATACCCCTTCCTATGGGTATCAGAGATTCTCCCTCAACCTTCTCAATATTTCTAAGGAAATTGAGACTGCTCAGTATTTCCTGTAAAACTATGGATAGTGATTGCTCTTGATCCTGCACTTCCTCCAGCTGTTGCTTTAATATTTCCATCGAATATACAATCTGGTTTATTTTATCATCTTGCGTCATTTCAATTCTCTCCGAATTTCTTCTTTGAATTTATAAGTGACTCTATAGCCGGCATCGGTTCACCTGCCAGATAACTTATGAGTGCACCTCCACCTGTGGAGAGGTGATTAATTTTGTGTGCAATACCCATTTTTTCAAGGGCAGCATTTGTATGACCCCCACCTGCTATCTTATACGCTGATGAATCAGCTATAGCTCCGAATATCTCTTTTGTACCTGTAGCAAACTCATTAAGCTCAAAAACTCCCATCGGACCATTTAGAATTATGGCTTTGGACTTATTCAAAAGAGAGGCATAAGTTGCTATTGTATCTATACCTATATCCATTGCAGGTATATCTTTTCTGAAATTATCTCTCTTAAAGTACACAGGTTTTGAGTTTTCTGAGCCTATAAAATCTGTAGGCAACATAACCTTGTCCCCATACTTACTCATTATTTCTGCTGACTGTTTCACCATTTTATCAAGTTCCGGAATTTCTTTCATCATAACCTCCATATTCTTCTGACCAAGATCTATACCCGAAGCTATTAAAAATAAGTGACCAACGAGCCCACCTGTTAAAATATAGTCAAGTTTATCATCATTAAGCATTCTTTTGATAATCTTGATTGAGTCGTCAGCTTTTGCCCCTCCAAAAACACCAACTCTCGGTTTTAGCTTCATCCCAAAAAATGTCTCAACGCCTCTGATTTCCCTTTCCATTAATCTTCCCGCTAAATTGGGGATTAATTCAGTAAAACCTATAAGTGTTACGTTAGGCCTGTGTGCAGCTGCGAAAGCATCATTGACGAAATAATCCATATGTCTAGAAAGATTCCTTACAATATGTGTTTGCTTGATCACATCCATCTTTTCCTCAGCTAGTACCACCTCCTCCGAATAGAATCTTGTATTTTCCAGCAGTAGAATATCTCCGTAATTGGCCTTATCTATCTCTTCAAGAATCATATCCTCGAAAAGGCCAGGAAGAAACTTCACTCTTTTCTTCAAGAGTCCTGACAGATGCTCAGCATGAATCTTCAGGCTCGTGAAATCCCTCTTGCCAGGTCTGCTCTGATGCGCCATTATCACAAGTTTTGAATTTCTTAACTCATTTATTGTTTCGAGATGTGCTTTAAATCTTGAATCGTCAAGTATGGTACTTGTTTTTGGATCAACAGGTGAATTTATATCTACCCTTAAAAAAACTGTCTTACCTTTCATGTCAAAATCATCAAGAGTAAAAAAAGGAAGATCTTTCATCAATACCTAATTTTTTACTCTATTAAATTAATTTCCATTGTTCCTCTTATTGGTCTACCGCCGACAAATACTTCCTCTATTATTTCATTGCCAAATATATATCCTATGTCCTTATAGGACGACTTCAATACAATGAAATTTGCCTCCTTATTTTCATGAATCGTCCCTACCTGAGATTCCATCCCAGTGGAATATGCAGAATTGATTGTCGCCATATTTAGGAGCTGTTCTAAGCTGAATGGAGAGGTTTGACGAGCCAGCCCCAAAATAAGGGGCATTGAAAGATTGTATGAATTTGGGGATACATCCGAGCCCATGCTTATAATCTTATTATGATTCAGGAACTCTCCGAATATAGATGTATCCTTTTTTAAAGTAATTGATGTGAATGGGAGGAAATTTATTACTCCGTTGATCTTATCTATCTCATCGACCCTAGTTTCAAGCATATGATCGTATGATCTTATGTCAAGATCCTTCAGCATATCAATTCCATTTAGATTCTTGATTTCATTTATGTGAACCCTTCCAGGAATCCCTTTGCTATTGGCATAAATAAAAACTTCTCTCGCAAATTGAGGACTAAATGCTCCATCATCCGTGAAAACATCTACATAATCTATTCTATTTTTAAAAATATCAATCATTTCTTTAAATTTCTCTAGGAATTCATATTCTGGAATGCCTTCAGGCGGAACATGTGCAAGAAGTGTTTTTCTGATTTTTACTCCAAGGTTTTTCTCTATTCTTAATATTGTTTCAAGCATTTTTCCTTCACTTTCAACTGTCAGTCCATAACCTGTTTTAGCTTCGAAGGAAGTTGTGCCATTCATCATCATGGTTTCTATTCTTGCTCTTGATTGTTTATATAATTCATCTTTATCGCATGAATTTGTTTCCCTGATAGTCCTGTAAATTCCGCCCCCACTTTTCAATACACCTTCATAACCTATCTTCTTTCTCAGATCAATTTCGTCTCCCCTCATACCGCAAAAAATGGTGTGTGAATGAGAGTCAACGAACCCGGGGATTATCCAGTATTTAGGTTCATCATTCTTGATACTTTTAGTTATTTTCTTTATAATCCCATTTTCTATAAATAAATCCACCCCCTTCATTATATCTAATATCTCGAGTTCCTTGCCCCTTAGGAAAGAAACATTCGGGGGTGTAGCTATATTTACATTTTCTAGTATCATTAATTTCCTTTCTTACTGAGATCCTGGTAGGCAGAATTTGCAGCTATTGCTCCATCTGAAGCGGCAACAATTATTTGTGCAAAGGATCCCGCCACGTCTCCCGCTGCGTATACGAAATCAACATTCGTCCTTCCATTTCTGTCTATCTCTATGAAACCTTTGTCATTTGTCTTGACTCCAATTGTCTTTGCTATTTCTGATTGCGGCATTAACCCCACATATATAAAAACGCCATCAAATTCTTCTTCATGTATGTTGTCAGTTCCCCTCTCCTTGAAAGTTACTGATTTGAGAGATTTCCCATCACCTTTTATCTCCATTACCTGCACGTTTCTTTTATACTCTATCCCCATGGATTGGATTTGCTTTACGTAAGCATCTTCGCACATGAATTTTGGCATAAATTCGAATATCTTCACTTCCTTGGCTAGATTTTTCAGGTATATCGCAGCAATTGCACCTGAATTTCCTCCGCCTATTACGAGAACCTTCTTATTTTTAAACAGGTATCCATCGCAGGTTACGCAATATGAAAGCCCTTTCCCGTAATATTCATTTTCCCCTTTTACACCGAGATGCTTGTGCTTAGTTCCAGTTGCAAATATTATTGATTTTGCAGTGAACTTTCCCTTTTCTGTGGTGAGTGTAAAATTGCCTTCCTTTTTAATAGAGAGTACCTTGCAGTTATCTATTATCTTTGTATAATTTCTGGCGTGCTCAACCATGTTATTTGCTAGTTCAGTTCCTCTTATTGCTGTATATCCAAGGTAATTTTCTACCAGCGGAGCTTCTGCAGTCAATCCGCCTGGTGAGCTTCCATCTATAATTATCGTAGATAAGCCAGATCTGGTGGCATAAATAGCGGCTGAAAGGCCAGCGGCCCCAGCCCCTATTATTATTAAATCAAAGTCCCTTTTTTCTATTTTCTCTTCTTCCCCAATAATAAGGTCCATTTGGCAACACCTTACATTGGGGGCATTCCACCGCCCATACCACCCATGCCACCCATTCCGCCCATACCGCCTTCTGGACCGGCTCCCTGTCCTCCCTCCGGCTTGGACTTCTTAGATGATATTACATCATCTATTCTGAGTATCATGGTAGCAACCTCAGTGGCGCTCTCAATGGCGTGTTTCTTAACCCTTACAGGTTCAATCACGTTCTTTTTAAGCATATCTCCTGTTTTTCCTTCAAGGGCATCAACGCCGAATGATTTGTTTCCCTTCTGATGTTCTGCCCTTAACGATAAGAGAGTGTCTATTGGATCCATTCCTGCATTCTCTGCAAGTGTTCTCGGAATTATTTCAAGTGAGTTTGCAAATGATTCAATAGCGAGCTGTTCCCTTCCGCCGATGGTAGGTGCATACTTTCTCAATTCAAGTGCAATTTCTGACTCTATTGCACCGCCGCCTACTACTATCGCTCCGTCCTCTATTGCAACGCCCACGACCTTCAGAGCATCGTGTAGCGCTCTCTCTACTTCATCAATTGTGTGCTGTGTACCACCTCTTATAAGTATGGATACAGCCTTTGGGAATTTGCATCCCATAATGAATGTCAGCCTGTCGTCCCCAATTTTCCTTTCTTCGACTTTCTCTGCAAATCCGAGATCTTTGGATGAAAGATCATCGAGATTTGTCACTATCTTAGCACCTGTAGCCTTGGCAATTTTCTCCATATCGCTCTTCTTAACCCTTCTGACCCCATATATTCCTTCCTTCGCAAGGAAGTGCTGTGCCAGATCATCAATACCTTTTTGACTCAGTACTACATTAGCTCCTGATTTCTTTATCTTCTCGACCATTGATTTAAGTGTCTCTTCTTCCTGATCGAGGAAGGCCTGAATTTTGGATGGATCAGATATCTGGACCTTTGCATCAATCTCCGTTTTCTTGATTTCGAGGCCTGAATCTATTAATGCTATCTTTGCATTTTTCACTTCATTTGGCATTCTTGCGTGCACTTTTTCCTTGTCTATGACCACTCCATCTATTAATTCTGTATCTGTGATGCCGCCACCATATTTTTTCTGGACAAGTATATTATCAACATCTACAACCTTTTTTCCATCCCTGTCCTCGACTATGGAATTAACTGCTTTTACTGCAATGTCAGCAAGGAAATCTGTCACACCACCAACATTCTTTCCCGTCATAGCTGTCCTGGCGACATTCTTTAAAGCCTTTTCATCTATATTCTTCATAGATATGTTTGAAAGTATCTCTGTTGCCTTAGTAGATGCTAGCTTGTATCCGTTAGCAATTACTGTTGGATGGACATTCTGATCAAGTAGCAACTCTGCCTGCTTAAGCAATTCGCCTGCTATGACTACAGCACTGGTTGTCCCATCTCCAACTTCCTGATCCTGACCCTTGGCTATTTCAACAATCATTTTTGCAGTTGGATGATCAACATCCATCTGTTTCATAATTGTGGCGCCATCGTTTGAAATTGTAATATCACCCAAAGAATCAACCAACATCTTGTCCATTCCCTTAGGACCCAATGTTGTTTTAATAGTATCTGCAATAGCCTTTGCTGCCTCTATATTATTTCTCTGAGCATCCTTTCCGGATTCTCTCGATGTTCCCTCTTTTAATACTAGAATAGGAATTTGACCTGATAACATTTTGTTTCACCCTAAAACGTTAATTCGTTCTTCTATATAAATATTACATTTTATTCGTATTAAAATAATTACGATTGGAACTATAAAAATATGAAGAAACTTAAAGTTTTAATCCTTCAAATTATAACAGGTAAATGAGAAGTTATCCATGTAAGAAGGAAATTTCAAATGAAATCCTAAAGCAAAAAATGCAAATAATTTTCGGAAATGTGAAAGAAGAATCAGGAAAATTTATTTCAAGTTTCCCACCTCTGGAAAGGATTGAAGTTATCTTAACCGGTAAAAGGGAGATAAGTGTGGAGACTGTTTCTGGGAATACTGGTGATCCAGGCATGGCTGTAAAGGTCTTCAATAAATTCCTTGAAGAAACCACCGGCTATAATGCTAAGGAAAGAAAAAAGATGGCGATGAAATTATGACTCTTGAAATCATATTTAATCCAAAGTCAATTTGTATAATTGGTGCGTCAAGGGATAAGGGTAAGGTCGGAAATGTCATTCTCCAGAATGTATCAAGGGAATTCAAAGGAAAAATATATCTAATCCACCCAGTAGCCGAGGAAATAAATGGAATAAAATGCTTCAGGACTGTACAGGATTTACCTGAATCCCCCGACATTGCAGTTATCTCATTACCTCCCGAGAAAACAATTGAATCTCTTGAGGAGCTTGGAAAAAAAGGGTGTAAGATATCCATTCCAGTCTCTGGAGGTTTCGGTGAACAGGGTGAGAAGGGCAAACAGCTAGAAAAGAAGATAAAGAACATATGCGAGAGATATGGAATGAGGGTAATAGGACCCAATACTGTAGGTATTATTGTTCCAAGAGTAGGTTTGAATACGGCTTTAACAGAGATAGATAAAACTACCTTCCCCAAGGATGGCAGAGTCAGTTTCATATCTCAAAGTGGGGCGCTTGGACTTCTTTCAATGGATGCTGCTTCGGATAACGGAATGGGTTTTTCCTCTTTCATAAGTCTGGGCAATGAGGCTGATGTAACGGAAAATGATGCTTATGATCTTGTATCAAAAGATACAGGAACTCAATCAATTGCATTATACCTTGAGAAAATAAGTGATACTGATGATTTTCTGAAGAAAAGCAGGGAGATTGCAAGAACAAAGGGAATAGTCCTCATGAAAGGTGGGCAGAGTGAAGCAGGGAACAGGGCAACTAGCCTTCATACAGGTTCTTTGTTTAAATCAAACTTTTCGCTTAGGGGTATTTTCAACCAGCATGGGATAATTCAAGCTTTCAATGAAACCCAGTTGCTTGATTATGCACTTGCCCTGGCGTATGGTAAGCCAGTAATGGGGGATAGAATCGCAATAATAACATCGGCAGGAGGGGTTGGAGTGGTTTCATCTGATCTCCTGGAAAATAAAGGATTCAAGGTCTTAAGACCCTCAAAGAATCTTGAGGAAAGGCTTAGAAAAATAATATCACCTATTGCCTCTCCGCTCAATCCAATAGATATGACTGCTGAAGCCACAGATGATCAATATGAAAATCTTTTGCTCGAAATTGAATCGTCAGGGGAATATGATGCAGTAATAGTGTTCGCATTGTTCCAGACAGCTGGAGTAAGTGAAGGGTTAATAGACATTCTTCGCAATTTCAATGAGAAAGGGAATATCCCTTTCGTTGTTGGTGTCTTGGGTGGAGAATACACTAAGACTATGATAAGAAAGATGCTCTCTTTAGGTATCCCCACATTCCCGAGTATAGAGAGAGCAACCGATGGATTATGGGCTCTCCGTGAAAGAGGCAAATTTATGAGGAGGTTTAAAAAATGACTATAGTGCCTGAGTTTGAATTTAAAAATAAAATCAGGGAACTGGGATTTTCATTGCCCAGAGGTTTCCTTGTGAATAATATTGAAGACTATAAAGGAAATTTTCCTGCGGTTGCGAAAATAAGTTCCGATAAAATAACACATAAAAGTGAAATAGGGGCCCTAATAGTGGATATTAAAGGACCTGAGGAATTGAGGGAATCTGTTGATAATTTGAGAACAAAATTTCCAGGGGAACCTATATATGTTGAGGAGATGGCCAGGAGAGGTATAGAGGTAATAATAGGACTCCTGAATGATGAGAAATTTGGCAAATTAATCCTTTTCGGTATAGGAGGCTTCTATTCAGAATTGATAAAGGATGTAACATTTAAGAAAATTCCCTTGGACAGGGAAGATGCATCAGATATGATTCATGAACTCAGGTACAGGAATATATTCTCAGGGTACAGGGGTCTCAAGGCATCAGAAGATATAATAGTCAACCTTCTTCTGAAGATATCAGAAACATGGAAAGAAGAGAAATTCCAGCAGGTAGATTTCAATCCAGTATTCCTTTACAACGATTCTTATTTAATAGTAGATGCCAAAATGATAATTTAGAATAACGCAAAATTTTTAACGTCGATACTCTCTATAAAATCATGGTATATGATATTCCAGAGATTATAAAACTGGCAGATAGGAATGATTTGAAGCATTTTTATTTTCAGTTTAGCGATATTAGGGGTACAGTAAAATCAGTAATGATCCCGCGCAACAGACTGGAAAGGGTACTTGAAGAGGGCGTTCTTTTTGATGGATCTTCGGTACTTGGCTATGCTGCCATTGAGGAGAGTGATATGAGGGCATTCCCTGATTATGATTCGTTTGAGATTCTTCCATGGACAACAGATGGAGGAAGGGCTGCGAGATTTGTATGCTCAGTATACACTCCTGACGGAGAGCCCTTCCTTGGGGATCCGAGATTCGCCTTGAAAAGGCAACTGGAAAGAGTGCATAAGATGGGACTGGATTTTTTTGTAGGCCCGGAATTCGAATTTTTTCTTCTGGAACAGAAAGATGGGAAGTATGTTCCTCATGACTCTGCGGGATATTTCGATTTCGGTCCGCTCGATAAGGGAGAACTTGTCAAGAAGGAGATAGTAAATCATCTCAACACACTGGGATATGATCCTGAAGCTGCCCATCATGAGGTTTCTCCCGGTCAACATGAAATTGATCTCAGATTTGCGCAAGCACTTAAAATGGCTGATAGAATAATAACAATGAAAACTGCAATAAAGACTGTAGCCTCAAAATATGGTCTCTATGCCACTTTTATGCCTAAACCATTTTTTGGAATCAATGGAACTGGAATGCACGTGCATCAAAGCATAATGGATGCTGATGGGGAAGACAATAAGTTCTGGGATGCAAATGATAAGTATGGGTTGTCAGATTTTGCTTATCATTATCTGGCAGGAATACTCCATCATGCGATTGAGATGTCCTCAGTCATTGCATCATGGGTCAATTCTTACAAGAGACTTGTACCCGGTTATGAGGCACCGGTTTACATTTCGTGGGCAAATAGAAATAGATCTGCACTTGTAAGAGTACCGGCAGGTGTAGGTTTAAAAAAGAGATTTGAATTCAGGGCACCTGATTCGGCTGGAAATCCATATCTACAATTTGCTTCGTTACTTTCTGCGGGTCTGGATGGGATTGAGAAAAAACTTGAACCACCGGATCCTGTGGAGCAGGATATTTTCCACATGAAACCTGAGGAGAGAATTAAGAACGGTATTGACTCACTTCCCGAATCACTTGGGGAAGCACTCCATCATCTCAGGAACAGTAAATTCATGAAGGAAACACTTGGTGAGCACATTTACAGCAATTTCATATACATCAAACAGAAGGAGTGGGATGAGTTCAGATCATACGTGACTGACTGGGAGATCAATAAATTGCTTCCAATTCTTTAAATTTTAGTTTCTTCCAACTTTTTTTAATTTATATTTGTTGATCTAATTCGCAGCAATAGTAATGTTAATTAATAACAAAATTTTAACGAATAAGGGCTCGTGGTCTAGAGGTTATGACGTCGCCCTTACAAGGCGGAGACCGCCGGTTCGAATCCGGCCGGGCCCATTAATATTCATAAACGAATACTTTAAATAATAGTAAGTGTTACTTTTAATCATGACCTTTGAACCAAAGCATAAATCTCTATTAGAAAATGAGAATGTAAGAAGATGGTATGAAAATATTAAGGCAGGATCAAAGGTAACCGCAGATGTTTATTTAAGAACCCTTGGTCTATATTGTGAGATAAATAATACAAATCCACAGGAGATATTGAATAAGGCATCTAGGGATCCAAAGAAATTCAAAAATGATTTCATTGATTTTGTGAGATCACAAGAAAAACAGGGAAAGGCAGGATCTTATATTGTGAGGTTCAAAAAGACATTGAGGTCATGGCTAAAATTCAATGAAATAGACCTAAAGATAGATGTTAAAATCAAAGGAGAGAACGAAAGCCCAAGAATAACAAATGAAAGGGTACCAAGCAAGGAAGAACTTGCAAGAATAATAAGAAAGGCATCATCAAGGGGAAGGGTGGCAATTGCACTAATGGCGTTTTCAGGGTTAAGGCCTGAATCCCTTGGCAATTACGATGGGACTGATGGCATAAGGTTAGGTGATATGAAAGAATTAAACCTTGAAACATTGGAGTTTGAAAAAGTCCCTACAATATTAGTGATAAGGTCTTCATTGAGCAAGGCTAAACATCAATATTTCACTTTTATATCAGAGGAGGGTATAACATACATCAAAGAATACCTGATGGAAAGGAAAAACAAGGGAGAGATATTAACAAAGGAATCTCCATTGCTTGTCCTTGATGAAAAGGGAGTTAAATCACATAATATGTTAAGGACGCAGCTAATAACAAGGGAAATAAGAGAGGCAATAAGATCAGCAGGTTTGAACATGAGGCCATATGTATTGAGGGGATACTTTGCCACAGCCCTTGATATTGCAGAGTCAAAGGGTCTTATTTCTCATCCCTGGAGAATGTTTATTATGGGTCATAAGGGAGATATTGAGGCAAGGTATTCAACCAATAAGAGGCTTCCACCTGATATGATAGAGGAGATGAGAGAATCCTACAAAAAACGCACAAAATACTTTGAAACAGCAATTAGAGAGGCTTCAGAGAACGATGCAAAACTATTCTTTGAGAAGCAGTTATTGCTTGCGGTAGGTTATAAGGAAGAAGAGATTGAAAGGATAGACCTTGAGCACATATCTGATGAGGATTTCCAGAAGCTTTTAAGAGATAAGATAACAGGAGCGATGACAAATAATGGAAACAAGCAAAGGGTGATTTCATTAAATGATGTAGAGAAATATATTGAGCAGGGTTATGAGTTTGTTGCTTCTCTTCCTAATGGTAAGTCAATCATGAAATTACCGTTCTAATAAATAATTATTTAATATTTAAAATAATTTTAATAAGCCCTATCAATGATGCATATTCTTGTTTTTGAAATTCTGATAGATAGTGTCACAAACTCTGTGTAGATTTAAGGATACCTCTTACTGAACATTTCCATCAATTCATCCTTGCATTTAAAGTATCCGTTGAGAACTCTGTGAGACCACTTCTCATTCAATTCTGCCACTCTAAGGTGTCATGAAAAAGGCTTTTTTGACCACGATAACATGACGATGTTGTCGTGAGAGTCGGAAAAGTGGTCGCCTTATATCTTGACCTGTAAAGGTCGTCTCTAAGGTTGACCACTTTTACGTCTCGACACACTACCTTGAAACAAGGGTGAATAGAAGATTGTCGAGATTTCCGACCCATAGAGCTCTCACGAACCACATGGAGGTGGTCCAATGATAATAGGATTGGATGTACATAAGGATTTGGTATACGTGACAGTAATGGAAAAAGAGGGGAAAATAAAAGAACAATATGAGATGGAGAACAGTGAAGAATCATGGAACAGATTTGTGGGTAAATACATATTGGAATTGCCTGAGATAGCACTTGAAGCATCAACATCTGGAAAGCATGTTGCGAGAATTCTAAGGGATGCAGGTTTTTCAGTTCACATTGCAGATCCAAAGAAACTGGCACTGATATTCAAATCACCGAAAAAGAATGACAGATCGGATTCAGAAAATCTTGCAAGATTACTTAGATTGAATGAATTCCCGGAGGCATATCTGCCATCAAGGGAATATGAAGAAATGAGAACACTTACAAGGCACAGGAAATACCTCGGTGAAGGGATCGTGAGGATAAAGAATAAGGTGCACAGCATTCTCTCACTGAATGGGATAAAGATAAAAGCCACTGACATATTTGGGAAAAAAGGCCTCAGTGAATTATCAAGATCTATAGAGAGGCTTAGTTACTCTGAAAAGATTGTGATAAATGATATGCTTACAAGGATAATTGATTTAAAGGAAAGAACAGAAAGGATTGGAAATGAAATGGCAAAAATAGGAAAAGATAGAGAGGATGTAAAAATCTCTTGACAATAACTGGTATAAATATATACATAGCAACTGGCATAATAGGTGAGATAGGGGATATTCACAGATTCAGGAATAAAGAGAGTCTAGCATCATACGCAATCCTAATACCAAGACAGGATCAATCTGGAAAAAATGATAGGAAAGGGCACATAACAAAAGAAGGACAATCAATGTTAAGATATCTTTTGGCAATAGCTGCACATACTGTGATAAAATATTCAAAGAAGATGAAGAATAAATATCTCAGTTTAGTGAGAAGGATCGGGAAGAACAGGGCAATAGTTGCAATTGCAAGGATCCTCGCTGAAACAATATTCACTATGCTAAAAAAGGATGTTGATTTTGTAGATGAGATAATTTCATTAACTAAAAAGAAGGTAAAGAAAATGATTGAAAGAGCAAATTCTGTATCTGGAGAAATAAACATAAAATTGATATCATCTAAAGGATTTAGGTCATTGTCAACTAAGCCTTTTTCATGGAAGATATATATCTGTGTTTCATCAATTTTCAGGATTTTTCTTTCATTCGCTGTCTGTATAATAAAAGGTGCCGTTAACTTAAGCCTTCAGGTTCTTTTACTATGTATTCATGAACGAGGAAATTGGTTCAGCGTCATTATTAAATAAGCAGCTGTCTGAATAGATAAGCCAATTTTGCTGATTGAATAAGGGAACTGGTTATGAGCTTAAGTTAACGGCACCCAACACAGCAGCGAAATGTTTTTATATAGGTATAACTTATTTTACATGACCAAAGTCGAAGAAGGAACCCTATCTCTCTGTAGGTGCGATTAGTGGTATATTCTTCATCATAAATTTAATTTTAACCGTCGTTGCGGTTCAGTTTAATAATAATTTGTATTTTCAGATTATTAGCATACTTTGGTTTTATGACCCTCTCTTTTTCGTAGTACTTTATGAACTCACACATCGTAACCTTCTAGGCTGGATAATAATGGTTGGTATACTAGCTGGAACCATCTATACAGTTGCCATTAACCAGCTACTATATATAGAGATTCTAGAGATTCTTGGCATGATTTTGTTTTTCGGCTCGCCTATAATAACGCTATTTTGGGTATTTTGGGTTGGGACTGGTACTGACTCGGATGATACTGGCTCGATTCGGGACAACTCGCCGTCGATTCGGCACGACTCGTCGTGGAGTTCTCCCAGAACCTACGATTGTTGGGGTTCGTGCGAGAGCCCGTTCGAAAAATGGACCGAACATTATTTCAATGATTTGACAGTAAACACGCAGGAGAGGCAGAGAGAGTTGTGGAATGAAAAGGAAGATTAAACAGTATTGATGAGCGATTGAAAGATATATGGCAGTGGATAGCGTTGCGCCATTGATGGCTGAGGAAACAGAGGAAGAGAAGCTGCGCAGGCAGTTTGTTACCATCAGCCGGGCGCATCGGCCCAACAAAAACTGAACGCACGTGACCAGCTCAGAGCTATTCTCCGGAAGAAAGAGGATAGCTTTTTCCCAGCTAGGGGTTTGAGTTGAAGAATGTCTTGATTACGGGCAGCGGGATAGGAAGTACGATTGTTGCCAACAGAATAGCTTAGAAGCTTAGCGAAGAAATAGACAGAGAAGAAGTGTCGGTCACAGTGCTTGACAGGAGCGAGCATCACTATTATCATAAATCGCTCTAGAAGAGTGAAATTTTATACTTGCGGGAGTACTGTTAAAAGAAAAAAAGTTTAAATGTTTAAATAAAGTATTAGTGTAGAGGAATGAATGCAAAATCTAATTTGGAAATTTAAGACTACTGGATCGGTGAACATCCTTTCGATATCATCTGATGACCTCTATTTATTTGCAGGAACTGTAAGTTTGAGGTGACACCATGACCTACCATAGCAATTACAACTTCACGTGTTCAGTATGTGGGTTAAATTATATTCCATTCAAAGCAGGGGTTAAGTGCCCAAAGTGCGGCAGCGAACCTAAGGAAACCTACGACATAATTTCTGAAGCAGTAGGTGCTTGGTTTTACCACGCAGAGCTCTACGGTCAAGGAACACCACCATTCTACGCCGTAACCAGCTTGGGAGACCACTACATACACTTGTCTTGTATTTTCCTCGATAAATACGTGGTAGAGAAGTTTGGTAAAAAAAGAAAAATATCAATAGAGCAGTTTACCGATGAGTTCCTGCCAAAGTTTAACTTTCAGGGCCACGAGTACTTGAAAAGCCATTACAGAGAATACTTTAAGGACCTCTTAGAGTGCTTTGAAGCGCGCATTACTTCTAATTAACGAGATGCTGAGTTCTTAATGCACATACCACTAGTTAAAGAAGAAAAATAAAAGCGTCAGCCTAAGCTAAACTGCTCTGTTAACTTAAGCTCATGCTAAAAGAGCATTTGTCTCTCAAAGAGTATGCTGAAAAGGATTTTTCTTGAAAAACTAACTAGAAAACTTAAGATATGTTAAATTCAAAAAATTGAAGCAGGAAAACTCAGAGGAGTTTACAATAAGTCCTTAAAAACAGTACTCCCGCAAGTATAATGCTTCATTCGTCTGAAATTTTTTAGGGGCTTCCTAAGTGATTATTTTACAGGCTAGATATTAGGCCATTAGTTTGAACCATAAACTAGGGGCTAAAATCTAGTCTAAAAAAGCTATATGCATTAAGCCAAAAGTTAATAAAAAATCATCAATTACATTGTTAATTATAATTGAAACGCTGTACTTGCAGGAGTACTGTCTTTTTGAATTTATGGCACAATTCCTATATGGCTACCTATCAAAATTAAATAGATTGATGTCTTCATCGCCATTTCCTTTGCCAATTTGACGCGCTTTGATGTGATGTATCGCCCGAACACCATCTTTATGATCCATAAATCTCCTTCTAACGTATTTTTTCTTTAGGGGGTTTTATGCAGAAAGGTCCATACTACACATACGTAGTCAAAGAAGCCATCCAACTCTAAGTCATTCCCGGCTTCCGCAATCTTTCAGTGGTACACCATTCCTTGTTTTTACTTGTAAAGTTCTTTGAGAATCTTTTTTGTGATATCCAGAGCTAACTTTGCGTCGTCAGAATCGACCTTTGCAAGAAGATCGTCATTAGGATGTGCGCCGAAATTTCCAAATTGCCTTACTCCGTGGGCCAGTTTCGCAGTTGCATCGCTTAACAGGCCTTTCCTCTTAAGTTCATCAATCTGACCTGCCAGGTTGGATTCCTTCGTAACACCCTTGTCCTCAAGAGCTTGCTGTAAGGCGCGTCTTGCCATCACTAATGACGCCTTGAAGGCATTGATATTAAAGGTAGACGTTGCCTCAACGTAGTAGTCAAGGACATTCTTTGGGACCGAACCAGGCAAGTCTCCCGACCGCGCATGCCAACTAGTCCATTGGATTGTCCAATGCTGCATCTGTACCTTTGTAACATTAAACTGAAACACAGGTTGAAAACCGAACGTCTTTTGGTCGCCGAGCGTACCCGCTTTGTATAGCACAGAAAAGTAGAGGTGCAGATTCAAGGTCACTATCCCAAACTTGTCTGCGAGTTCTCTCATCCTTTCTGCTTGGGTAAGGGTAACATTCGTGTAGAATATTATAGGACTGCTTGTCTTTCCAGGATCGATTTTCAAATCCAGCGATTGGCTCTGGCTGTGGTCTCCCATCTCACATAGAGGTTCATTAGGAACCTTTTCAGCTGCGGTCCTTGCTCTATGTACTCGAGATGACCTACAATAGGGTACCAGACCTCAACAGAAGGAGTGGTTGTTGGAAGAGGTAGAGGATCGTTATGGAAGATAACTGTTGCCAAGAGGCCATCATATATGGCGTCTAGCCGACACCCGATTCTGAAGTGCTTCTCATAGATTATCTCGTGAAAAAGTGTTGGTGGATTCTGCATGGAGAATAATCGCTAACTGTCACACTTTAATGTTGTGGTTGTTAAACGCCCGAACTTATCCCATGTTCCCACTCAGACTGAGATGTTTCTTTTTCAGGAAGCACGGCTTCGGGCTATCGCATATTCAGTGTTTACCTAATAATAATTAAATAATTATTCATGTGCGCAAAGCCTCTTGGCAATGTAATTGCGCGCAAATGCCCAAGTAGGCACGCAACCAAACAAATATGTAAAGTTGTCGGTATGTAGGCTCATAAACGAAAAGCTTATTTGCCCTCCTCAAGCTCAAACTGGAGAAATAATTAAAGATATAGAGTATAAATGCTATTGGGGTCCTTTTTCTGGTTTGTGTGATCATTTGCTAGAAATAGAGCCCCGCTTAAAAATAAATTTTAAGCCTTAAGTTAACAGCACCACAAGGGAGTATAATAAAGATTTATATTTATTTAAATCATAACTTTTTGTGTTGAAAAATCCAATATATTCTGCTTCACCACCTGTACCTCAACAGGGCGGATCTACGCAAGCAAAAAGCCGTCTTGGTCTTGGAATTGTAATAGGATTGATTGTAGGACTTGTGATAGCAGGCGTACCCGCAGGATATTTCTATATGAACTACTCTTCTTTGAACTCTAAATATTCAACTTTAGAATCGAATTACTCATCCTTGCAGTCTAACTACTCATATTTGCAGTCAATTGTGAGTCTTTCTCAAACAGAAACTTTAGAGAATTCACAGACAATTAGCCAACCAGCTGGATACTATACTTATTATACTTTTAACATAAGCTATGCAGGATACATAACAGTTGATGTCTCGTCATCTACAACATCTAATACATGGGTTGAAATAGTAGGATATTCTTCAAACGGTATTTCATACAGTAGTGGTCAAATCGCTGTTGGCTATTCAGGCACTGTAAGTTATCCTGTCCTACCAGGCACTGTACAAGTCGAAATAGGAAATTCAAACTATATTAATGGGGCTACTGAAACTGTAACAATAACATACACATACTAGAAATTTTTTTCTTAATTTTTTTGTTGTATGCTTTCTTTTAATTTGAGGTAGTCTCTTTTCAGTTCATTGACCTTTCTTTTTAGTTGTTTCATCGATTCAGTTAATTCATTAATTATCTCTTCATACTCTTTAATCTTTTGAGCTTCAACGCTAACCTTCTCTATTTCTTCAGGGTTCAATGGGGATCCACAGCGCCCACAGTAACGCATGCCTGGCGTGTTTTCATAACCACACTTTGGGCATTTAATCGGGAGAAGGGCTGGCTTAGGTGGTTCAACTTCCTTGCCCTTGTACAATGAAACTATCTTTTGATCTATGTCTTTCATGTGAACGTACCTTGAAGGCGTATCTGACCCAGGGGACCAGCCAAACCTTATTCGCATTTCATATTCAGTAAGAAATTGTGCAACTTGGGTTGCTGCTGAATGCCTAAACATGTGAAAATATATGCGCTTTTGGGTCCCTGCTTTTTTGGCTGCATCCTTTATGTGCTGGGTCATGCGGTGATAGTCAATTTTTCTCCCAACACTTGAAATCCACAAAGGCGTTTCTGGGTCATCCTTTTTAGAGTGCACGTCTAGCCATTGAGACAACAAAGGAACTGAAGTTATTAGCCTAACTATCCTAGGTCCAGTCTTGCCTGAAACTACAATCTTGGCTCCATATTCATCGAATGAAATATCCTTAACTTTGATTGGCAATATCTCTCCAATTCTGAAACCACCTTCATAAAGAACAGCTATGAAAGCTTTATCCCTTAAGCTGTTGGCTGCATCAATCATTCTTTTTACTTCGTCCTCTGTGAGGATTTCAGGTTATTTTATCTCATTTCTTTTTATACTTGATTTGATCTATGCCACCTCAGGGGGATATGGCTGCCCACGTTCTAAGGATCCTGTTCTTAACCATCGGTAAAATACTTTGATTTGCTTTAACTCTGTATCCCTTGTGTTTGGTTTCATCTTTATCAATTCGCTGACTACCCGTTCTATGTCCTGTTTCGTTGCATCCTTTAGAGGTTTGCCAGTAACCTGCATCACTTTTTTAAGCGTGAGCATATATCTAATCATCAGTGGTATGGAATAGTTATTTAGTTTCAAAACATCTACAAAGCGCTTTAAATCTGGATCCTCTATCTTACCGTATTCAGTACGAAACGTGTTCTTCAACCTCGAAAATGAATGGGTTAAGAAAGCAAGGCGTCACGTGGCAATCTATAATTTTAAGAACATAGAAGAGAAGCAGATGAACTTTTCAACCTCTTTTGAAAAGTAGAAAAGGACGCTCGACATCTTTTTTCGCTTTTTAAATACAAAGCCCATTTTTAAAGCGAGATTGTATGAACTGCTCAGCTCTCCAAGATAGGAAAGGGGCCAGGGAAGGATCTCTGCAACGTTTTAAATTCTTCAGCAGTAAAGAAAAAGTTTTGGGACAGTTTTTCACTCCTTATGAATTAGCTGTGTTTATCGTGAATTTCGCACTTGAACACGTTGATAGTGTGAAGAGCGCAATAGATCCAGCGTGCGGCGATGGGGCTTTTTTGCTAGCACTCTTGAAAAAAGGAGTTAACGAAGTATGGGGGGTAGATATAGACCCTGAAAAAATCGATTCTATGCCTCAGTTTGTAAAAGAGAAAGCGAGAATCGTAATCAGTACTCCCGCAGGTAATGACATTTCATAATAATTAGAGATATAATTGATGATTTTTGGTTTTTGATTAACTTTTGGTTTAATGCCATATAGCTTTGTTTTGGGTCAAATTTTAGCCCCTAGCTAATAGTTCAAACTAAGGACCTCATATCTAGCCTGTAAAATAATCACTTAGGAAGCCCCTAACACATTTCAGACGAATGAAGCATTATACTTGCGGGAGTACTGTAATATAAAAATTTCTTTATATGAAAACATTTCTGTAAGGGGCTATCTAAAGCTCACGGAGAGGGACTTTCGCCCCCTTAACCCAAAAAAGTTAAATCAATATACGAAGTATTTGATTCCGTTAAAAACTACTTCTCTTGCTTTTTCTTTTATATTATCAATATTAACGTTATACTTAGATGATATGTCTTTAATCTCTTCTTCTGTCATGGGCTGTATTTTAAGTATATTTAAAATTCCATTAACAGGATTATCTTTATCTACATAAAATTCTCCTCTTTCAATATAATCTATAATATAGACATTATTTACATACTTAGATAATATTTTACCGGCTTCTAAAATTTTTTGAGAATCTGGAGGGGTTGCCCAAGGTTCTGCAGGAGGTCTTGTAGGTACCATGATGTGGACTCTATCCGGAGAATAAGCCTTTAGAGATCTGCCTATATTTTCTAGTTCATTTTCTTTATCATTAACACCTTTTACTAGCATAACTTCTGACCATATTTCTCCGTTAAATTCTTTCCTAAATTGCTTTAATCCTTCGATAAAATCGTCAAAATGAATGTCTCTATATGGTCTATCTACAATTCTAAAAGTTTTCTCGTCTCCAGCATCATTGCTAACTTTTACTACATCTGCATAACTCATGTAACTTCTAGTTTCTTCAATTTTTAGCCTAGCGCCATTAGTAAAAACTGCAACTTTTTTCGGCTGATTTTCTTTACTCCACTTTATTAATATTCCTAGGTCTTTGTACAATGTAGGTTCTCCATCTCCTATAAATGTTAAATAGTCGTAGTCGTACATTTTAGTTGCTATTTTAATTTCCTCTTCTATTTCTTCATAATTGAAGAAATCTACTGTAGAGTTTATAAAATGGTTTGTTCTCCCTAGCTGGCAATAAACACAATTCCAATTGCAATATTTTAAGGGAACAACATTAACTCCTAAAGATTTTCCAAATCTTCTAGAAGGTACAGGACCAAAAACATATTTAAACATAATAGAATATAAGTCAAAACTAATAATAAACTTTATACGAAAAAATCGTAAATAATTTGCTTTGTTGAACAATTCTTTTTTATCTTAACTAATAGGCTTTAATTGTTCATGCCATTAGCATTGCGTTCTTAGCATAGCTGACCATTGCATCGTATGCCCAAACTTTTTGCATAGCTTCCGCTAGCAAACC
>Ga0080003_1000110_pt1 | contig 58503 bp, 45 predicted proteins | sample JossMetagenome_FD_69206 | JGI IMG/M metagenome (GOLD analysis project Ga0080003, IMG submission 69206) | Hot spring microbial communities from Joseph's Coat, Yellowstone National Park, USA - JC2_E (SPADES assembly) (version 2) | ecosystem: Environmental > Aquatic > Thermal springs > Hot (42-90C)... | reverse complement strand
TCTTGATCATCGCTTACACAATTTTGCTGGCGCCGATAAACTTTTTGGCTGGCAATTCATCTCCTCCCTAAAGGTCGGAGCTTTCTTGCTAATATGCTGTAAAACAAGGCTGCTCGGTTGAACGACGGTCGAGCGGGGGCAAGCCCACTAATCGCGCCTCGGTACCGTTCAAAAGATGATGTGTCGGCTGATCTAGGCCAATTCTTGATCTTCCATCAAGCCTGACCATAGCGCGCTGAGGTGCGCAAATTCTCGGCTCGGATCCCCGAGGTAGATGAATGCACAAGTTGCACTTTGATGACCCAATGCTTTTCCCGCGCTCTGAGAATCACTAAGAACTTGAAAAGCAAAAGCCAGACGTCCAGCGCTACTCGTAACCTTTTCTCAGAGCTTTTCGCCCCCCGCGTGCCACATGCCCTCAAAGGCAAAAACCACTAGATAAACAGAGCTAGTGCTTGCGCTTCGTGGCCCCATCGAAAAGATCTTGTGGGTTTACTTGTAGATCCTCCACGAGAGACGGTCTTACAGGCGAGTTTCGACTCGCGCGCGTTTCCCCGCGGAGAGAAGTTTGGAATGCTGGCCTATACCATTTTATCCCCTGCCCCCGACGGACAAGGTCTCTGGTGGCGAAGAAGAAGCCAATGCGTACCGTGGGAATTACCAGCAACGCAGTGCATCAGAGGATGTGAACTGCCCAGCTCTGACGGAACATCCCATTCGATGTCCCAAGTCTGCCAGCACCGACGTGGCTCGCACGCGCCCGAAGCAGCTTTCTCCATGAAAATTGATTTGGTCCGAACCAGCCTTCCTGCCACAGGTCATGACATCCTCTGCGAACACCTGAGACAGCCGTCCTTCCCTCACGAACTTTCCTCAGCACCCCAGTCAGAGTTCAACCGAAGAAGCATCCGCAGTTTGCCAACCATAGAGATCGCGCAGCCGAACTCACATTTGCTAAGGAAGGGTTTGGACATTGGAACCCTTTTGCCTCCAGATGTCATGGCGAAGCTTCGGGCGCAGAAAACCTTTATTTGCCGAAAGGCTGTTTCGTGAGTTATCTGCCCCGAAAGATCCCGTCTACTTAGAGCGCCAAGCAAGGTCAACTGCAGGATCACGCTCTACCCTCTTCCCTTGATCTACAAACCGCTATGCACTAGAAAAAGCGTCGCAAATGCAAACGCTTTCCATGTTCAGAAGAACTACACTGATGCTTTCATACTTGTGCTTGGGTCGACTTCAGACGTCAATCAAGCCAAGCCGGTCATAGCCTCCGCGGTAAGCGTAGTCCAACCATCTCAGCGTCGTCCCCACCCCCTTCTCACTTGACAGCACCGCCCTGCCGCTGCTCAGGAGGGGAGTGCCTGAAAAAATCTCCTCTGGATAACCCCAAGGACAGAATTCAACCCACTTCACCTCTTCAAAAACAGCGGCCAACTGCAGAGTTGCGGATTCCCCGACGTAGGAACGATGGGGCCTGACGTGGGGAGCCAGGGGCACGCCGTATTTCTCCGAGAGCTCCCTTGCCCTCAGAAAGCCGGTGACCCCCCCAGCCTTTGTCACGTCTGGTTGGAGATATTTGACCTCAGAATCGATCAACTGAGCAAATCCAGAAGGCCTGTATTCGTCCTCCCCAGCGGCTATCGGAAAGTCTCTGAGTTCCTTCAGCGACTGGTAGTCATCTGGAGGCCAAACTGGCTCCTCAAACCACTCAACTCCATAGCTATACATCCTAGAAAGCTCCTTCGCAGCAACATCTGTGGAAAGACCGCAGTTCAGATCCACGGCAACCTTCAGCCTCGGGTAGTTTTCACGGATGCTCTTGAGGCATTTTGCTGCGTCTGCGGGAGCCTGATGGATCTTGATCATTTCAAAACCTTTCTGAACGGCCCCACGCACGGCCATAAGGAGATCCTCGCATCCCCTATAGCGAGGAAATGAGGCATAAACAGGTATCTCCCGCCTTCTGGGCTTCCCGAGCATCTCCGATAAAGCTTGCTCGGCTTGCTTCGCGGCGAGATCCCACAACGCTATATCTATACCACTGATCGCGATGGGCATTATCCCCTGAAGCCCAGCCGAGAAACCAACCTTCTGCAAGATCTCGTTCGCAGATGCCGGATCGACGTCGCGATTCACCATCACCTTGGACAAAAAGCTGTTCACCAAGCCCTCTATCGTTTCCGCGGGGATCCCGCCAGCAAGCAAGCTTTCGCCAAGCCCCCGGCCACGATCTCCCACAACAGTCGTATAGACCTGATTGCTCCACTGCCTCTCCCACGCGGAAGGTGGGACGGAGGAAAGGGGGATGGACAAAGCGAAGCTGTAGACCTCGTGGACCTTCACTCAGACCACCTTGGCTGGCAGGGAGCGGCTTCACGCCGACTCGTAAAGCTTCGTGGGAGCGAACTCCACATGCTTCAAGACTTCCGAGGCGGTCATCTTGCCGTTAAGCACCCTGCGAGCTTCATCCAAAATGGCGTTTCCAGCCTCCTCGAGCGTCACTTCAAGAGACAACAGCGCAGACAGGTCAACATCTATGTGCTCAGACATGAGGCTAGCAGTCTTGGGGTTAGCAGTGATTTTGATGACAGGCATCGTTGGATGACCCACCACATTCCCTTGGCCCGTAGTGAAGAAGTGAAGAACTGATCCTTTCGCGTTGAAAAGAGTCAAGGCTTCAGCCGCAGCGGAGGAGGTGTTCACGAAGTTGAGACCGCGCTTCTTGACTTCATCCAGGTAATCAAGCGCATCGACTATCTTTTTACTTCCTGTTTTCTGAACGTTGCCCAGCGCCTTCTCTTCGATGGTCGAAAGGCCGCCTGTGATATTCCCTTCGGTGGGCTGAGATCCCCGTAGGTCTACCCCCTGTGCCTTAATAACCGACGTATATCTGTTGAACATGCGATAAAACTTTTCCCTATCGTCTTGATTCTCAAACCTTGACGCTATCAAGTTCTCAGCCCCAGTGAGCTCGGACGTTTCGCCAAACAGGACCGTTGCTCCCTCTTCGATGAGCTCATCCACAGCAACTCCCAAGGCAGGATTTGCTGCCAGCCCCGATGTCGTGTCGGACTCTCCGCACTTGATGCTCAGCGTGATTGATGAGGCGTCAAAGGAGCGGCGAGCCATGCTGGAAGCCGTCTGGACAAATTCTTTCGCCTTCCTGGCTGCACGCTCCACCGTCTTCAGGTCTCCCGAGCCTTCTATGGAGACAACCTCTACAGGCTTGCTGCCAGACACCTGATCCGCTATCCTGTTGGCCCAACTGGGTTCAATCCCTATGAATATCGCAGCAGCGATGTTTGGGTTGCGACCAAGCCCAGAAAGCGTGTGGAACAGGAGCGAGAGGTCTTCACCGAATTGTAGACGGCCGTAAGGATGAGGAATTGCTATTGCACCATTGATCATGCTCGACGCAGAAACCGCAGCCGCGTTCGATAGATCGTCTACAGGTATTATTGCCACGTGGTTCCTGACACCCACCCCACCATCCTCTCTTTCGTAGCCAAGGAACTCGAGTCTCGCCAAGCTCACCACCTCTTGCTCCTTATGTTGTGCACGTGCACGTGCTCGCCCATCTTTATATCTCTGATTGCAGTCCCAATGCATTGCCCATACTCCAACACGTCGCTTCCAGACGCCAAGTCTTTTAGGGCAAACTTGTGCCCCAAGGGTATGTCCGAAATCAGCTCAACCCTTGCCTTGAGATCTGAGTCCAGAAAGCCCACCAATGCAACTTGGTGAGACTTGAGATCCCTTACAGCAACCGCGACGTGATCTAAGCGAGAATGAGCAAGCGCATCAACAGCTATCTGTTTAGACATGCTTAGCTCACACCCCAGGCGAACTTAAATGTTTCGTGCCCCGCACATGGTCTGACGGGGGCTTACGCGTCGGGTCTCTGGGCCAAGGCATCGCACCCGTAGGAACCATGCAGACCAGTCAGAACTCCCTCACGCAACTCACTGCCGAAACCAGCAGGCGAATCCGTTCCGAATCCCTCAAGGAATACATACAGCAACTCCTTTGGTCAACCGTCCACGAGTCAACTGGAAATCGAGTATTTAACTCGACCAAGAGCGCATTGTAGGTGAGAAGTGCAGGTCGGCCCGACTCCCCAGGGGGGTGCGGTGGTGCGGTCATGGGTTGGGCCTGCTCTCCCTTTTTATCTCGTAGACTAACCCTGCGACAAACGTCAGCCAGAATATGAGAGCCAGCAAAGCTATTGGAAAACTGGGAGATCCTGGAGGCATAAAAATGAAAGAAAACAGAAGCAAGACCAAAAAAGTCATCGCGAAACCAAAGAAGAACCTCCCGCTCTCAGGATCCAGTCGGAACACCTCTCCGCTTCGCTGGCTTCTCGGGACTGATGGGCACACCTGGGACGTCATACAAGAAACAGGCGACCTTCTCATCCCCCTTATCTGAAAGCAACGGTCTCTCCCTGTAACATCTTTCGAACGCGAACGGGCACCTGTCAGAAAACTTGCATCCTGGCGGGGCCTTTGTAGGATCTGTAGGTTCCATGTTTCTCAACTTCATGAGTTCCTTGCTCCTGGACTTGATGGGATCAGGCTCGGGCAGTGCTGATAGAAGTGCTTTGGTATAAGGGTGAAGGGGATCTTTCAAGACCTCGCTTGCAGGCCCATACTCTACCAAGGAGCCGAGGTATATGACCGCGATCTTTCCCGTAGTGCCCGCTATGTAATACGCCATTCCAAGATCATGGGTTATGAACAAAAGCGATAGGTTCATCCTCTTTTGCAGGCTCAACATAGTGTCCAGCACACCTAGCCTGAGCGATGCATCCAGCATTGTTATGGGCTCGTCCGCGACCACGATCTCAGGCCTCAAGACCATGGCTCTGGCTATAGCAACCCTCTGACGCTGACCCCCGCTGAGCTCAAATGGGTATTTCTCGGCAAATGCGGCTGCGGGGAAAAGGCCTACATCTTCTAGGGCCGAATAAACCGCGGCTTGCTCCTGCTCTAGGTCAACTAACTTATGCACGCGAATTGGTATGGCCAATATGTCGTAGACCTTCTTGCGTGGGTTGAGGCTTGAGTATGGATCCTGATATATCATCTGCGCCTTCATCCTGAACTGCATGAACTGCTTTCTATCCATTTTCCATATGTTTTGTCCCCTATAGTAGACGGCTCCAGCTGATGGCTTTATCAAACCTATGAGGGTCTTTCCAAAGGTCGTTTTACCGCTGCCAGACTCCCCGACCACCGCAAGCGTAGTCCCACCTTCAATGCTGACTGAGACGCCGTCCACGGCGTTGAGCTGTGCTTTTTTCAGGATTCCCTTCTTTACTGTGAAGCTGACTGTCAGGTTTTCTGTCCTTAAGATCTCTGAGGAACGAATGAAGTCACTCATCCGAATTCTCCTCCTGAACTATTTGGTCGGCATGAATGCAACTCGAGAAGTGATCCTTTTCCACCTCTTTCATGACCATGGTAGCCCCATAGCAATCAGCGGTAGCCAGGGGGCAGTTAGGCGCAAAGGGACATCCATGCAAAGAGGCAGGCTTCAACATCTTACCTTTTTCTTTCAGGATTTTTCCTATCATTGGAAAAGAGTCTATGAGCATCCTCGTGTAGGGATTCAGCGGCCGATAGTAAAGCGATTTCACCTCCGCCATTTCCATCGGCACACCGTTGTAAAGCACCAAGACGCGATCGGCCGAGTCCGCTATCACTGACAAGTCATGCGTTATAAGCAACATCGAGGTCTCAAACTGATCTCTCACGTTCTTTATCAATTCCAATATCGATCTCTGCGTGAGGGTGTCAAGAGCAGTAGTTGGCTCATCCAAAATTATGACACTGGGCCTCAACAGCAAAGCCAGAGCTATCATCACACGCTGTTTCATGCCTCCTGAGAGTTCAAATGGAAAGGATCTGAGCACCCTGGCCGGCTCCAGTTCCACTGACTTCAGCAACTCATATGATAGCTCCTTGATCTTTTTCGGATCAGATATCCCATGCGCCTTGGCGGTCTCAACGAAGTGATCCCTTATTGTCAGGACTGGGTTCAACGCGTTCATGGCACCTTGAAAAACGATGGAGACCTTGGCCCACCTGTAGCTGTAAAGTTGACTTTCGGAGAGCGAAAGCACGTCAATCGGCTCATTCCCAAAGAACCTCACCTGCCCTTTTACCCTAGCATACGGAGGAAGCAAGCTGAGTACGGCCAACGCGGTCGTCGTCTTCCCGCTCCCACTCTCTCCTATGAGGCCCAATATCTCCTTCCTATGGAGGTCAAAGGAAACGCCCTTCACGGCATCGACCACGCCGAACTCCGTTACAAAGCTCACGTACAAATCCCTCACAGACAACACTGTATCCACTATTGCTCATCTCTTGCTGCTCTTCTTGGCAAATGCAGCGTTTTCTGCCTCCTTTCTTCTCTGTACATCAAATATCATGTCGGAAGCATTCGCCGTGAATACAAACCCCATGAGGATCAACGTAGACACGGTGGAAATAATGGCGACGGGAATTGTGCCAGACAAGGTGTACACTGCGGCCTCTTCGTAAAGGGCCGTTCCCAGCACAGCTCCCCAGTTGATGTTCGTGTAAGGCAAGATCCCCAGGAAAGCCAATCCCATGGCCCCATAGATCCCCGAGTTTACACTTAGCATGAAGTTCATGAATATATAAGGCATTATGGCAGGGGCTATGTCATGCCTGATTATGCTCAAAGGCCCCAAGCCCAAGGATTTCGAGGCCTCCACGTACTCCTTGTTCTTGGCGGAGAGGGTCACCGACCTGATGGATCTGGCCAAGCCAGCCCAGCTCAATATACCCAATATGAAGCCAAGCAAGAAAGGCGAGGCATTTCTGAATATAAGGGCCAAAATCAGCCAAAGTGCGAATGACGGTATCGTCAGAAGCAGGTTAAAGACGAAGTTCAACGCTTGGTCGATGAGGCCGCCGACAAATCCGGCTACCAGCCCAAGGACCACACCGATCCCAACCGTAAGGATGGCTGCGACCAATCCAATCTCCATAAAATATCTGAATCCCCAGATGACATCGAGTAAGAGAGGATCTCCCAGGTAGTCACTGCCAAGTATGTACCAGGGAGACGGGCTAAGGCGGGGCGGCACAAAAACCAGGTTTATGTCGGAAAGGGCTGGACCAGGATACGGAAAAAGCGGCGCAAATATCGCGAAGAAGAACACAATTGTGACCACGGCAAAGCCGAACTTGCCTTGAGCCGTGCTGGTAAGTATTTTTATGGAGATAAGCGCAGACCTGAGCATGCCCTTTATCTTTTCCATCATGCATTTTCGCCCCCAGCTCTAGCCCGTGGGTCTATTAGACCATAAGTTAGGTCTGCTATTAGGTTTCCAAGTATGACGGCTATTATTATCACCATGAAGGTACCCATGGCCAACAGGTAGTCCCTTGAGCCGGTGCTCACAGAAAGCACGTAGCCCAACCCTGGAATATCAAATATACTTTCAATAAATATCGAGCTACCGAACAAAAGACCGTAGGAGTAGAGCAAAGCCGTGTATTCTGGCAACATGGCATTGCGGCCTATGTAAGACAGCAGCATCCGCCTACCCTTGATTCCGCGGGCCTTTGCGGTAAGCACGTAGTCCTCCTTGGTCACGGATGTCGCTATGGCCCGGGCACCAAACACCCAACGAGGGAAGAGCATAAGATAAAAGGTGAGTATGGGCAAAGCTAGGTGATCCATGACGCTCAAAAGATACGCGCCGTTAAGCCCAGGAGTTACGTCATTGGCATAAGCTCCTCCCATCGGGAACAGCCTCATCCTTATGGAAAATATGATCAGTAAGAACACTGCAAGCACGTAAGAGGGTATCGAGTGGAACACTGACATTGAACCAGATATGAGCGCGTCCAAAAACCTAGAGGTAGTGGAAGCAGCCAATAGACCAAATATGAATCCCGTCGAGAAGGCCAGCGTCAACGATATTGTCACAATCAGGATCGTCCAAGGGGCAGCCGCCGCAACAACTCCTGCCACGGGAGTCGCATACACAATTGAATACCCCAAGTTCCCGTGAATAAGTCCCCACATCCACTCAAAATAACGGGTAAACACGCTGACGTTTGGATTGTAGTTTGAAAGAGCGGCAGCCAGAACTTTGGCCTGCTCGGGGTTGACACCCTGATTTATCAGACTGTAGTAAATTATGTAGTACGGGTTGCCTGGCATCAACTCCAGCAGGAAGAACGAGAGAGTGAAGGCAAAGAAAATTTCAATCGCAACATAAATAACTCTTCTTAGCACCCAGCCGACTGTGCTCGGCAACCCAAAGAAAACTGCCGCATAAATTTAAGACTAGCGCGAATAGTCGATGCACCTCGCGAGATCAAAAGCAAACATCTTTTCCGACCCTGCGCGACTCGAGCCCAAGATTTAGGGCATACTTAGCCGAGGACCTCTCAGGCTGCTCAAGAGCAATGGCAATGGCTGGCACGCGCATACCGATACCAGCTGGCAAAGAAACAAACCAAAATAGAGGAACTTGACCTCTCTGATCGATCCAATACCCAATCTCCCTCAAGTAGGGTGTTCGAACATAGTTTGATCCATGCCGCGCGTTTAAACATGAAGAAACTCGGAGAGGTTTTCAAGCGACCTATAGGCTTCTTTTAACGCCGGGTAAAGCCTCTTGTAGATCTCGTACTGCTTCCCATAGGTTTCTGAATTGCTCCCGTTTGGTGAAGTAAGCTCGCCCAGCTTTACGGTGCGATCAACAGCCGTTTCGACCCCAGTAAAAGCCCGTGAAGCAACCATACCGAGAATAGATGAGCCATAAGCCGACGCATCTTCGACTGGCATCTGATAAACGGGGCGAGCAAGGACGTCTGCCAGTATCTGCCTCCACAGGCCACTCCTCGAGCCACCTCCGATTGCTCTGAACTGTGACGGATTTACGTTGATAGCCTTCATGATTTCAACCGCGTCCTTGATGGCAAAGGCAACTCCCTCCAAGACTGCCCTAACCATGTGCGGCTTCCCGTGCAGAAGAGAGAGGCCAAAGAACACTCCTCTTGCAAAGGGATCCGCATGCGGCGTCCTCTCTCCCGAAAGGTAAGGGAGAAAAATTAGTGCGCCAGAACCTGGTGAGACTTGCGCTGCTTCTTGAATTAGAATCTCATAGGAATCCTGACCTGTCAATGAGCCCACTTGCCTCTCAACACCTCCCAAGGCATCTCTGAACCACCTGAGAGCACCGCCTGCAGAAAGCATCACGCCCATCAGATGCCACTTGTCAGGGACCGCGTGGCAAAACGCGTGGAGTCTTCCCTCGGGATCGTGCTTATAGGCACTCAGGCCAGTAAACACCACTCCAGAAGTCCCTAGGTTTATGAATGCTGGGCCATCGTCTACTGCTCCAGCCCCTATACCGGCTGCTGCTTGATCTCCAGCGCCCGCAGCAACAGGAGTCCCAGCCCTCAGACCCAGCAGCTCAGCAGCTGAGCGAGTAAGATCTCCCCTCGAGAGAGGTGACTCCAGGACTTCCGGTAATAGGTCAGGGGAAAGCCCCAAGGAATCCACGATTTCATAAGACCATCTTCTCTTCCCAACGTCAAAGAGGGAGGTCCCAGATGCATCATTCACATCCGTGAATGGCTCTCCTGTCATCAGGAAGCCCAAATAATCCTTCGGCAGCAAGAACTTCCACATGCGGTTGAAAAGCGGCCGTTCCTGATTCCGCACCCACATCAACTTTGGCGCCGTGAACCCTGTCTGGGGAAGACTTCCAGTTAACTGGAGGATCTTTTCCCTGCCGACCACAGAGCTAAGCTGAAGAGTCTCAGCTACCGTGCGCTGATCGTTCCAAAGGATAGCTGGTCTTATCACGGATCCAGAGCGATCCAGCATAACGAGTCCATGCATTTGGCCGGTGATTCCTATCCCTTCGACATCAGAAGCTGAAAATCCATCTGCCCAAAAACGATCGAAGGAATGCCTTAAGGCTTCCCACCACTGCCGAGGGTCCTGCTCGACCCAACCCTGTCTTTCGATGAGCAATGGATACGATTCTGATTGCTGACCCGCGACCCGTCCATCTGCATCAACAAGCACCACCTTAAGTGAACTGGTCCCGACGTCGATACCGACATAGTAAGGAGGACTGGGACGAGCTTGCACGAACCCTACACGCACACACAATTAAGCATAAAGTCCCCAAGGAGGCCGCCTGGCCCAATGCATTGGAAAGGTATGGATCAGTCGGGCTCGCCCAGAGCTTGAGGGGGACCAGCTTGCCCCACCTCCCCTAACTGGGCTGCGCAGGTATGCTTGGGGCCTTAGCTCAATTCCTGGGGAGCTTTCGGGCGCTAAGACACTTAGGTAGGCTATGAGTCAGAGCGGCGAAGTCGGTCAACTGGGAGACCGTTCGCTGAGAGCTCAAATGACTCGACAGATATGCAAGGCAAGGGGAAAAACCCGTTAACGAGGTAGTCGACGTTTTCAGAAGTAAGAAACCCTTCGTCAGGGGCTTTCTACTTTACTTGAGGCGCCATGAGGGCAGAAGACCCTAGGCAGACGCTGTTTTCGATAAATAGGGACAAGGAAATATCACGCTTGGGCACAAGGGGCTAATGCGTAAAACTGGACAGGGGACAGCCGGACCTTACAGATCCATCTGGCGAAGAGAAAACACGCTGGTTGCAACCGCATGGAAGCTGTAGTGTCCGTCAAACTGGACGTTGAAATGGCTTGTGCTTGCGTCGCAAAGACATATCACGCGATCACAAAGGTCATGAGACAAGCATACCCGAAACCCGCCCAAAAAATGGGGCAAGATCTCGCGCGTGAGGTTTGTGCAGTAGAGCAGAGATGACGTCACTTGCTGGCTGGGCGCTCGCTCGATCCCACCCATGGACCAGGGCTGCACTGTGTGCGTCCCCCCGTCCACGAACAGCGTCGCTCCAGTTATGTAGGATGCCCCCTCCCACGCCAAGAACAATATGGCGTTAGCGACCTCTTCCGGGGCTCCGAACCTCTTCATGGGTATCCCCCTGCTCATGCGCTCATAGCCCACCGAGTAGTCTCCGCCGCTCATCTCTCCCATCTTCTTCCTGTTGTGGGGCGTGTCGATGGGACCAGGCGCCACGGCGTTGACCCTGATGCCGTACTTGGCGAGCGCCATGGCGAGCTCCCGCGTGAGCGTCAGCTCAGCACCCTTTGTGGTCGGGTAGTAGGAGGTGAAGCTCTCCGGGTTCAGCCCCTGCACCGAGGAGACGTTCACGACGCAGCCCCTGCTCCTCTTGAGCTCCTCAAAGAAGGCCTTCACGGTGGCGTAGTAGGCAAGCACGTTCACCTCGTGCATCCTTCTGGCTTCCTCCAGCGTCAGCTCCTCGAAGGGCTTGCCGACCTCCACTGAGGCGTTGTTCACCAGCACGTCCAGACCTCCGGCCTCCCTGACCGCCTCCCTCAGCCCCTCGATCGTCTCCGGAGACGAGATGTCTCCCACGACGGCCCTTGACCAGAATCCCCTCGAGGCAAGCTCGCGGTTGAAGCTCGGCAGGTACGCGTCCGTCAGGGCGTTCAGCACGACCTTGGCCCCGGCCTCTGCGAACCTTTGGGCAGTCGCGCGCCCTATGCCCTCTCCCGATCCCGTGACGAGCACCACCTTTCCCTTGAAGCTGATCTCCATGCGGCTCATCCCGGCCCGCCAAAAAAGTCTACCCGCGAGGCAGGGTCGGCAATCTGAGGGAGAATAGAAGCCTCCTCCCCAGCAGGAGGTCTGGCTGCGGGTCCTCAGATCTGGGGGAACGAGGGTAAGGCACCTTGGGTTTGAAACCCCGGCCCTCGAGCTCCCGGCTCAAACGCGGGCGGCAAGCGGTCAAGAGCCGCACCAAGCGCCCAGGGAAGACCCAGGTACCCCAACGGCAGCTGAATGGTCACCGAGATTCCCTCGACGAGGCCTCATCCGCAGGCGATGCTCAGAGCCAGACTGGCTCCGCGAGAGCGACGGACCTTGTTCCCATTCGTGGTAGGGAGATAAAAATTTAAATACTGGTGGCAGACATCCGTGCCATGTCGCAGTACCTAAAGGTCAGGCTGCTCATGCTTGGCCTCATGATAGCCTTCAGCGTGACTCTCGCCGTCATAGGTCCTTCTCCAGCAGGAGGATACCTGGGCGGTGCCTCATCGACCTGATTTTTTAAGGTGCCCTCAGGTACTTCCTGAGGGCCATGAGGGCCTCTTCCTGGCTGAAGGTCCACATCCCGCCCTTGAACTGTTCCAGAGGGATGGCGAAGGCGTTCACGCCGTCGGCGGAAAGCACCTCGAGCTCGTAGACCTCTGGCTGGACCTCACTCACCTTCTTGTCCACGACTGCCCCCACGAAGGGGATCGACCTCCACGGGGCGTAGAGGTGAGCCTCCACGTGCGAGCTCCCAGCATTGAGGTACTGCAAGTTTGGGTTCCTAAGCAGCCACCTCTTCAGCTCCCTGAAGCCCTCCTCGCTGCCCCCAGAGCAGATGCAGACGAGCACGCCGGTTTCGCCGCCGATCACTTCCTTGTCAAGCACGTCGACGATCACCTTCAGGACCAACCCCTCTCCGTACACGTGGTTCTGAAGGTGCCTTTCGACCTCTTCTTGGGGAACGCCGAACTCGCGCGCCATGGTATCCGAAGCCCGCAGGGCAGAGTACTGGAGCTGCTCAACTATCTTGAGGTCCAGCTCGTCGAGTCCCGAGAAGGGTACGCTGTTGTGCTCCCTCAGCACCCTGTCCACCTCGACGTTCTCGGGTTTGGCTTTCCACTGCCTGCCCCAGTAGTCGAAGACGGACGGGTCGTAGCTGAAGGCCTCTGGCTGCGATCTCGGCTGGTAGTAGGAGTAGCCCGTCAGCAGTCCCTCTTCCTTCATCACATCAAACAGCCTGCGGTAGTCCTCCAGGTAACTGGGGGGGACAGCGTGGTACGTGACGTACCGGTAACCTCCCAGGGGCTTTATCCATGTCACCAGGTAGCCCCAGTGGGCCATGCCGTTGAGGATGGAATCGGCCTGACCAGCAAAACGGCGATCGACGTCCAACACGGCCGTGACGCGGCTCAGGCCAAGCCTGGCGTAATTTGGGAATGCCCTGAGGTCGAAGCCCTTCTCCAAGAAAACCTTCCTGATCGCGGGACCCACCTCGCCGGGTTCCAGCCCTGCAGCGCTGGCAACCACGTCGGGATCGACGCTGTGAGAGGACTCGATCGCGGAGATGATCTTCCTGATGTAGTCGTCATCTGTCATGGCGATCTGGATTGACCCAGTCGGCAGATTTAACTTTTTCCAGTGGGAGACAGAGCAGGATCTCATGTGGCGCCCGCGAGCGCGACGCTTCTCCAAAACGACCCCGATGGCCAGACGGACCCAAAGGGGAGGCCTTCGCTGCGCTCTGACGGGCTTCAGCTGCCCCAGGGGGCAGTCCAGAGGGGGTAGCCTCGTGGTCTCTCGATCAGACGCCTGTAGGTCAAGATCTGAGCGTTATGTTCCAAAACTTCGATCTGGGAGTAGGCCTCCAGAAGGCTCTTCCCCACCGCGAACGCCCCGTGATCCTCCACTAGGACAGCCGCTCCGGGGGCCATCGCCTTGACCACCGCCTCGGCAAGCTCTGGGCTGCCTGGCTTGACCTTCCCCAGCACCCTGACCCCGCCGGGCAACAGAGAGAGCGCTTCCTCGGTGACCAGCGAGGCCCTTGCGCCTCCGCTGCCCAATATCGAAAGCGCGAAGGTCGGGTGAGCGTGCACGACGGACTGCACGTCGGGGAGGCTGGAGTAAAGACCTGCATGCACCCTCCACTCTGAGGACGGACGGGGACCTTGCTCAAGCTGCCTTCCCTGCAGGTCGACGAGCACCACCTGATCAGGAGTTGTCCAGCCCTTCATCACTCCAGAGGCAGTGATGAGCATGGCCCTCTCCCCCGCCCTGACGCTCACGTTTCCTCCCGTCGGCGTCACCAAACGCCTCTCGTAAAGGAGGCGCATGAACCTTGCCACCTGTTCCCTGAGCTCATCCAGTTGAGCATCCATGGGAGCATGAACTGGAGGTTCATAAGTCTGTCTTGGCTCCATGGGGCAAGGGCGGAACCGCAATGGGTGGAGAGAGACCAGAGGGGCAGAAACCTCGGCTCGGATGGGGAAGAGATCCCCATACCAGCCTCAAGGCGAGGAGAGCCGAGAAGGCAGGCTGCCCGGCTAGCGAGGAGACGGCGCCCAGGGGGTCAGGGGACGGAAGAAGACCGTGAGCTAGCAAACAGGACTCGGGGCACCATGACCACCTTGACGGCCCCGTGCCTCCCCTTGTTGAGGGCAACGTCAAAGGCCTGTCTGTACTGATCCAGCGCAAAGACGTGGGTTATGAATGGCTTGGCCCTGACCTTCCCCTCACCCATGAGCTTCACGGCTATTGGGTAATCCTCTGGCTGATTGTTGGCAGTGGACGTCAGCTCTCTCTCGCCTCCCAGCAGCATCAGGTCGAACTCCTTGAGCGTGTCAAGCAGCCCAGCAAAAAGGAGCTGCTTCCCTCCTCTCCTGAGCATCCTCATGCCCTCCGTCACGGTCTCCCCGCCCACGGTGTTGAGCACCAGGTCCACGCCTGAGTCATGGGGTCCGCCTGGGCTGAAACTGAGGGCGGCGGCCACTGGATCCTCGGCTTCAGCGTTCACCGCGACTTCTGCGCCGAGCTCCGACGCCAGGCGCAGGGGGGCCTCCTCGACGTCCACTGCCATGACCCTTGACGCCCCGTAGGCCTTGGCCACCTGCAGCGCCAGCAAGCCTATGGGCCCTGCCCCGATCACAGCCACCGAGTCCCCCGGGAAGATGTCAGCCCTCCTGAGCGCGTGCACGGCAACGGCCGTGCCGTCAAGCTGTGTCGCGTCCTCGTAGGAAACTGAGTCCGGTATGGGGACGGCCTGGAAGTCCTTCACGGTCACGTAGTCGGCGTATCCTCCTGGGTTGTGCGGCACTCCAGTCCCCTCCCAGTTCCCGTCGTGCCCCATGTGCAGGACGTTGGAGCACAGGTTGTACCTTCCCCTCCTGCACTGCTCGCACTGGTTGCACGGCAGCATGGCCATGATGCCGACCCTTTCCCCGATCCTCCTCTTGGCCCCAATGCCCACCTCCACCACCTCCCCGGCCACCTCGTGCCCAAGTATGGAGGGAGGAAGAGGGGGATTCTCACCTATCGTGTGGAGAGCCCACGAGTTCACCCCGTTGAAGTAGTTCACGTCCGAGCCGCATATGCCCACGGCCCTCACGCGCACCTTCACCTCACCCCTGCCTGGTTCTATCTCTTGGGTCTCGCGCATCTCGAGTTTTCCTGGCCCCATCAGCCAAACTGCTCTCATATGGGAATCCAGCTGCACCGTTTAAGGGATGCGGGCCACGGCAGTAATCCAAAGCCGCGATCCACAGGTTTGGCCAAAAAGGATCCATTGCAAGCCCACCGTAGGCAGAGGATGCTTCTGGTTGACGGTACTGATTTGCGTCTCCAGTTGCAAGTCCAGGATACGTCAGGAATGACAGCACCAGCGGAACAAACCGCACCACTGTGGGTTGTAAACCTAAGGTACGCCTAGGGGGATCTCGGCTATCTTCCTACCCCTGCCCCTCTCCGCGACAACCCCGTCCTCCACGCGTATGCCAAAGGAAGGACCGTAGACACCGGGCTCCACGGTGAAGGTGGATCCCTCGACGAGGATGTGCGGGGATGCAGGGTGGAGGGCGGGCATCTCGTGGTGCCTGAAGCCAACTCCGTGCCCCAATCTGTGGTTGAACTCCCCCCCGTATCCGGCTTCCGCGACGATCCTTCTGGCGACGGCGTCCACGTCCGCGGCCCTCGTCCTGGCAGAGGCGGCTTCGGCTGCGGCGGAGTTGGCACGTGCGACCGCTTCTAGCCTCTTCAAGAGCTCCTCGGGGGGGTCCATGAACCAAGTCCGGGTCAGGTCTGCCCAGTAGCCGTCCACCTGGACGTCCAACTCGACCAGCACCGAGTCTTTCCTGCCCATCTTCCTGTCAGAAGAGATGTCAAAGGGAAGGTAAGCCCTAGACCCGTTGGGACCTGACATCACGAAGGCAAACGCCCTCACCCTCCTCGAGCCCATGTGCCCCAGCCTGGATCCGATCTCTGCCTCTATGCAACTGGCCAGCTCGGCCTCGCTCATGCCTTCCCTCAGTTCCTCCCTTCCCCTCTTGAGGCCAAATGAAGCAAACTCATGGGCGAGCTCTATCTTCTTCAGGTCCTCCAGATCCTTGGTCTGCCTGAGGTCCTCCATCAGGGGCGTCGCGTCCCAGACGGCTGCTCCCGCCTGTCTCACGAGATCGAACGTCGGAAAGCAGGCAAAGGAGACCTCGGAGCCCACGTGGATCGAGGAGACCGTCTCGGAGGATAGCTCGACGCCTACCAGACCAGACAGACTGGCCAAGAAGCGCTTGAATGCGGGGACTGGCGTGAAGAGCGAATCCAGGCCCTCATCGCCGTATGTCTGTACGTCATCTGCCGCCCCGGAAGGCACGAAGTCAAGCTCCGACTCCGGCACAAGCAGCCTGGACGAACCGTCTGAGCTGATGAGGTAGAGGGACCTCCCGAGCGCTGGCCAGTAGCCGGCGGCGAAAAGCAGGTTCTCGGGATTCCTGAGCAGAAGATGGTTCAGACCTATCTCCTGCATCCGCTCCATCATAGCCTTGGCGTGGGACCGCATGCTTGCGAGGCGGGACAACTTAAAAGAGGCTCGCTCCCAGAGAAGAAGGTTGATCTAGGAAGCGCCGCTTCAGAAGAGGGGCCGCGTTGCCGTTTTCCTGACCATTGCCCGCCTCTTACCCAAGAGACAACGCGTAAATGTCTCAGCACCAGCAGCCGCATGAAGGAAGTCAGGCTTGACAGGCTGAGAGGCGAGTGGGTGATCATATCCTCCGAAAGGGCAGCGCGGCCCTTGACCCTAGCTGGACAGGCAGGCTGCCCTTTCTGCCCGGGGAACCCAGAGACTTCCGGCAAAGAGGCCCCCTACTGGCTGCCAAACGCGTATCCCATGCTTGCCCCAGAGGCCGAGGGACCAGCAAGTGAAGACAGGATGCCCGGGAAGGGGTACTGCGAGGTGATCGTCGAGTCCTTCGACCACAGGGCCGACCTGAACGACTTGAACGCCGAGCAGCTCTACAGGGCTTTCCAGCTTTACGCTCAGCGGTATGAGGAGTTGAGCTCGAGGCCTTCCGTCAAGGCAGTGGCCGTGTTCAGAAACTTGGGAAGACTCATAGGGGTGACTATCGAACACCCGCACTCTCAGGTCTACGCCGTCCCATTTGTACCCCCAGTGCTGCAGGAAGAGGAAAGCAGCTTCGCTGGGCACTGCCCTCTTTGCTCACGCAGCGGGAAGCCGATATTCGAGGGCGATTCGGTCATCGCGGAAATGCCTTTTGCCCCCCGTTGGCCCTATGAGGCGCGCGTGTACCCCAAAAGACACGCGCCGTCGTTGGTAGCCCTTGAAGAGAAAGAGATGAAGGAGTTGGCGACAGGAGTTGGAAGGCTGATAGGGTGCTACCACCGCCTTTTCGGGGTGAGGATGCCCTACGTCATGGCGTTGCACCAAGCGCCTTTGGCAAACGCCCCGAGCTCGATTCACGTGCACGTGGACCTCTACCCGGCGCTGAGGGCTCCTGACAAGCTGAAGCATTGGAGTGGGGCAGAGGTGGGCTTCGGGATATACACGTATGACTTCGACCCAGATGCGAAGCTGGAGGAACTCAAGCAGATCTGCGACGGCCTTCCCTCGCTTCCAATACCTTCCGAGGGTCTGCCAGAGCCCTCCGCGATCTGACGTGCGCTCCTTTCGCCCCGCAAGCCAGGCTCAGGGGGGTCAAGCGCTGGACATGGTGTACCCCAATGCCCTTCCGAACTCAGACCCGCTTGGATGAGGTCGCACTTGCAAGTCGCCCGAGATCTCGTGACAGCGTACTTGGTGAACTGCTCCTAGCGGAACTCCCCCGTCTCCCCGTTGAAACTCGCTCCAAGTTGAGAGCGAGGCGCATGCCCCGGTCAGGCTTATAGCCGCTCCTTGAGCTGGCTTATGGCAGTTCTCTCCTTGGGGGAGGCCTTCGCGGAGTTCGTGAAAGAACAGAGCGGGAAGCTGGAGGAAGTAGGCACATTCCACGGCCCTTATCCCAGCGGTGCACCTGCCATCACGGCCTCGGCCATCGCAAAGATGGGCGGTAGGTCCAAGTTCATTGCCACCGTTGGCGACGACGCCTTCGGTCACGCGTTCATTGACAGGCTGAAGCGCGACGGAGTCGACACGTCGGCCATAAGGTTGGTCAAGAACAGGACAACTGGCATGGCCTTCGTCTCGAGGTTGGATGGCGGTAGGACCTTCCTGTTCCATGCCAGGGACTCGGCGACCGCCCTTCTTGGACCCGAAGACGTCTCTCTGGATGGCGCCACCGTCCTGCACGTGTCTGGCTCGTCCCTCAGCATGGGATGGAAGCTCGCAAGGGCTGTCAGAAGGGCCGTTGCGGAAGCCAAGGAACGCGGCATCACGTTTTCCTTTGACCCAAACGTCAGGACAGAGGTGATGAGCGAGGCCGATGCACAGGAGCTCCGGCGCATGACGTTCAAGGCCGACTTGCTTCTCATGGGGGAGGAAGATGTCAAGAGCCTCTTCGCGGGCGACCCCAGGCAGCTGGCCAGGAAGCTCTCCTTCGGAAAGACCGTGGTGCTCAAGAGAGGCGTGAACGGCTCGCTGCTCTACAGAGAGGGCCAGGAGAGACCCATAAGGGTCTTCAGGATGCAGGAGGTGGACGCGACGGGTGCCGGAGACTGGTTCAACGGCGCCTTCCTGACGATGCTTGAGAGAGGAGAAGACGCCGAGTTCGCAGCAGAGTTCGCGTCTGCTGCGGCAGCCATATCTGTGACCAAGATGGCACCCATCGACGGACCCGATGACAAAGCGCAGGTCCTTGAGCTCATGAGCAAGAAGGTACGAGTCTCATCGGAGGACTTTTATTTGCACGCACCATGCACGCGTGGGGACCCAGAGGAGGTCGGTGCTTTTTCTGCTGGGCATGAGCACGCTGTACCTCGGGATCAACTACCTCTGGGCCTCTTACGGCTCGCTCGTGCTTCCTTGGCAGGTTCAGCAGATCCTTCCGGCCCCCTACAGGGGTCTGACCGTGGGCTTGACCGTGGCTATCGGCCAGGCCCTCGGCATTTTCTTTGACATATTCTCAGGAACGGCAGGCGACATGCTCCACCTAGGTTGGGGGAAGAGGAGACCGCTCATGGCTGCTGGCACGCTGGGTGCCGCGGCAGTGGTCCTCGTCGAGGCCCGCATGCCCCTGCTGCTTGCCTCTGTTGCCACTGGCTATGTGGCCATGATGATATTCTCGGGGTCGGCTCAGGGCTCCTTGAAGCCACTGCTTCCAGACCTCGTCCCCCAAGAGCAGAGAGGAAAGGCAGGAGGGATACTCACCCTCTTCATAATGATGGGGTTTATGCTGGGAACCGTGCTGACCGGATACCTCGTGGGTAGCGGACAGATCGAGTTCGCTCTCCTCGTGACTGCTGCAGCGCTGCTCCTCTCGCTCCTGCCGACAGCTTACACCATAAGGCGCGACGACCTTCCCAATCGCCCGCAGGTCGAGAAGGGACTCGCGTCCAGCCTGGCCGACTGCTTCAGGGCGATGTTCAGGGCGAGGGAAACGCCTTCTGGCTTCGTGAGTCTGCTCGTTGGTATCTTCCTGACCTACAACGGCACGTGGGGCCTGACGTACTTCGAGCTGTACTACCTGCAGGACGTCATACGGATGAAGGACGCTGCCTACGGCGTCGCCACCGCAGGGGCCGCGCTTCTCTTGGCGAGCGTGGTCTTCGGGCTCCTTCTGGGCGCGCTCTCAGACAGGGTAAGCAGGAAGCCATTCTTGGTTGGAGGCGCGCTGGCTAGCGGGCTGATCATGATCTCGCTGATCTTCATCAGGAGCTTTGAGGTATTCCTGGTTGCCGCCTCCGCCCTAGGCGCCGTGATCGGCATATTCGTTGCGGTGAGAAACGCGGCGGTCAGTGACATGGTGCCCCCCTCTTCTTCGGGAAGGTACATGGGCTATGCGGACATAGTCGTGGACGGCCCTTCGGTCGTGGCTCCAGCGCTGGATGGGGCGCTTCTCTTCGCCTTCAGCGCGTACATGGGTGGATTCTTGGCAGTCTTCTTGGTCTCCGCGGCCTTGGACGTGGCCGGGGCAGCCTTGCTGGCGAGGGCGCGTTTCCGGTAAGGGATTGAGAAGACCCATCGCCCCGCTCAGAACTCGCTCGAGAAACCTTCACCGATTCCAGCGACCCTCAACTGGGCGTCCTCGTGAAACAGAGCCGCCATCCTGGGGCCCATGAAGACCGGAGACGACCGCGAGATGATCCGAACTTTCCTTGCCGTTGAGAAATCCGAAAAGTCTAAGGACCCGATCATGTTTTTGGCCTGAAGGCGCTCTGCGAGGTCTGTTTTCGGCTTCAGAAGCTGCCTCAGAAGACCAGCCGCAGCAAAACCCTTGAAAGTCGTTGGGCGGCGCGTGCGCCATAAGGTTAAAAGCGTTCGCGGCTGAGGGAGTCATGGTCAGGAAGAGCAGGGAGGCTCAGGCCAGGCTTTTTGGGCTGTTCGCTTCTTCTCTAAGACTCATCAGACCGTTGAGGTGGCAAGATGCCGGTGATGACGCGTACGATCTGGAGATGCCCGAGGAGAGAACCGAGCCCTCAGAAACGCTCGTGCTCTTCGTGGAGGGATACAGAGGATCTGCCTTAGTCAGGTTGAACGGGAGCCCGTACTACGCGCTTGACGGCTACCACGCCTACGTGCCGCTTCCCGCAGGAGGGCTAAGGATTCGGGCTGAGTTCTCCCCTCTGGCGGCCTTCGGCGAGCTGGTTGGAGTGAGTCCAGGAAGGCCGATCCTCCTGGGCCTGTCGCGGGACGTCTACCTTCTCTACCTCTACCTGGACGCGGTCCTAGAGCTGGCAAGGCAGGCACAAGACCCAGAGTTGAGGCAAGACCTACTGGCTTTGGCCTCTTCCTGCTTGGACAGGGCCTACTTCAAGGGTTTTTCCCCACAGCAGGTTCAGGTCTCCTTGTCTTTCATGAGGGAGGCCCTTGGGGTGAGCCTGGGCCAGACCGTTGGCTTGAATGAAGTCGGGGACGTCGGCACCGAAGAGGCTGCAAAAGAGCTCCATGACTTGGCGCAAGGCGCTGGTTTCAGAGAAGACGAGGACCTGAGCAGGTACTCCGAGGCCCTGAAGGAGCTGAGGAAAGGACTGGCAGCCCTCAGACAGAAGTACGGCAAAAGGACGGAAGTCTACGCCGTCGGGAATGCCCACATAGACACGGCTTGGCTTTGGCCCATGTCGGAGACCAGGAAGAAGGTCCTCCGCACCTTCTCCGTTGCTGCGACGTTGGCAGAACAATACGAGATGACCTTCCTGCAGAGCGCGGCTCTCTATCATAGCTGGATCAAGCAGGACAGTCCCGAGCTGTTCCAAAGGATCTCCGAGCTCGTCAAGAGGGGAAGGTGGGTGCTCGCTGCAGGCTGGGTGGAGCCCGACACGAACATGGTTTCGGGTGAGTCGCTGGCCAGGCAGATGCTCTACTCCCAAAGGTTCTACGAGCAGGAACTTGGCAGACGCGCTGAGGTCATGTGGCTCCCCGACTCGTTTGGTTTCTCTGGGAACCTACCCCAGGTGGCCGTCCTCGGCGGGTGCAGGCTCTTCGCCACGCACAAGGTCTTCTGGAACGACACGAATCCGTTCCCCCACGCGGCCTTCGCCTGGGTCGGGATCGACGGCACCTCAATCCCGTCCTTGGCCTTCGGGCACGGCAAGACCGGCTATGCAGGCACATTCCAGCTGGCGGACTTCGTCGAGCAGTGGAAGAACGCGGCAGGTGCAGGCGGCCCCTTGCTCTATGCCTTTGGGCACGGAGACGGAGGCGGGGGACCAACCCCAGAGATGCTCGTCAGGAAAGAGGTGATAGACGAGTTGCCGGCCTTGCCCTCCATTCAGATGGGGCTCCCAGACGTCAACTCCGTGCCTAGGGAACAGAGAGAGTGGAGGGGCGAGATCTACTTGGAGACCCACAGGGGAGTCTACACGTCCCACTCGCTCATGAAGCTGCTCAACGCGAGGGCTCAGCAGGCCCTGACGGAGGCCGAGCTGTGGTCCGCGTTGGCTGGAGGCAAGCAGAGCTTCGAGGAAGAGTGGAAGGTACTCCTGAGGAATCAGTTCCACGACATACTTCCGGGATCAGCCATAAGGGAAGTCTACGAGCAGACGTACGCCGAGCTATCTTCCCTCGTTGAGCAGGCTTCCTCCAGTGCCGAAGACTGGCTGAGACGCGCCGTGGGTGCCGGAGAGACTCCCTTGGTGATCAACTCTCTCCCATGGAAGAGGGAGGGCTACGTGGAAATCGAGGAAGAACTCGGAGCTTCTCAACTCGCTGGGCAAGAGCAACAGTTGGCTGCGCAAGGGAAGAAGAGAAAGTCGCTCGCAAGGGTAGCCGCTCCAGCGCTGGGCTTTGCCCCTCTCAGACCCCTGTCGCCTGCAGCCCCCGCCAGGGCTGAGGAGATAGGCGAAGTGCTTGCGCTGGAGAACGGGGCGCTCTTCGTAGAGGTCAACAGGGTCGATGGGAGCATGACGATCACCGACAAGAAGACTGGCAGGCGCTTCTCTGGAAACAGGCTTGTGCTCTACGAGAACATCCCAAACCTGTCCACCGACGCCTGGGACATCGAGGAGTCCTACGAAGAGACCTCATTCTTGCCCAAGCTGGTGGAGGCAAAGCTGATGGACCAAGGCCCCCTGAGGGCTTCGATCGGTTTGGCTTACAGCTTCAGAAACTCGACCATCCGCGAACTGGTCACGCTGATGGCTGACGAGAGGAAAGTCGAGCTGAGCATAACGCCTTCCATGAGGGACAGAGAGTTACTCCTCAAGGTCTGGTTCTACCCGGGGCTGAACGCAGAGAAGGCAACGTTCGAGGTGCCTTTTGGAAACGTCGAGAGACCCACCGTCCGGAACACCTCTTGGGATGCCGCCAAGTTCGAGGTACCGATGCTCAGATGGGCCGATGTCAGCGAGGGAAACTTCGGGGTAGCCGTCATCTCTGAGGCAAAGCACGGGATATCGTTCGAGGGTTCCTCCTTCGGTCTGTCCATCAGCAGGACTCCGGTCTGGCCCGACCCTCTGGCCGAGACAGAAGAGGTGGAGGCCAAGGTGGAGATCTTGCCCCATGACGGCGATTGGAAGGATGCAGACGTCCAGAGAAGGGCCTACGAGTTCCAGTTCCCGCTAAGGGTGGAGATGGGAAGCGCCTGCGAGAAGTCATTCATGAGCATCAAGGACGACTCTCTTCTGTTGGAATCGCTCAAGCGCTCAGAAGACGGTAGCTGCATCGTGGCAAGACTCTACGAGGCAAAGAACGACAGGGGAAATGCCGAGCTGGTCTTCCCGCTTGCCGAGCCCGACCTCGTCTTCAGGACGGCCAACCTACTTGAGGAAGACAGGGGAGAACTGAAGGCGCATGGAAGAGAGCTGATCTTGCCCTACAAGAACTACGAGATAATCACGCTCAAGATCCCTCCGGAGGCCTTCGGTTTGAAGGCTTGAGGAACAGCCCAAACGCGGCAGGATACGACGCAAAAGCGGTCATGTCCCCAGAGAGAACCCGTGATTCCAAGAACGCGACGGGGACCCAAAGAGATGAGGCCCGTTGGTTGGGGGCAGGGGCCAAGGATGTCTGTCTCCAGAGACGCATTTCAAACCCACTTGAGTGCCGGGCGGCCGAGTTCTTGCCTCTCTCGGGTCCAGGCGATGCCCCAGGGACCGAGCCGCGAGTTAAGCGTAAGTACGATTGGGACTGCGCCATATGAGAGCTCTCAGCATAGTGGGCCCCGAGAAACTGGAATGGGTAGATGTCCCCGAGCCCCACGCCGGCCTTGGGGAAGTGGTCATCAGGGTCAGAAACGTCGGCATCTGCGGCAGCGACCTGCACCTGTTCGTGGGCAGGCATCCAGACGTCAGGTTGCCGGTGGTGCCTGGTCATGAGTTCTCAGGAGATGTGATTGAGATAGGACCAGGTGCTTCTCACAAGGTGGGAGACAGGGTCGTGGTTGAGCCGCTGGTGACCGACGGGACCTGCTTCTACTGCAGGAGAGGAGAGTACAACAGGTGCAAGAACTTGAAGTTCCTCGGAAATCAAGCGCCCGGGGCATTCACCGAGAAGATCGCAGTCGGAGACAGGTGGGTGTACTCCATGCCGGACTCCATGAGCTACGAGGAAGGAGCTGCCGTGGAGCCTCTGGCCATTGCCGTTCACGCGCTGAAGAGAGCCGGCCTGAGGGAAGGCGACAGCGTCGCAGTAGTTGGAGGCGGGACGATCGGTCTTTTTGTCCTTTCCGCGGCCAAGGCCGCCGGGGCCTCCTTCATAGGAGTGGTGGAGCCCGTGGACTGGAGGGCAAAGACCGCCAAGGAGCTGGGAGCTGACCTCGTGGTTGCCCCAGAGCACGCCCAGAGGATAGTCGAGGAAACGGAGGTCGGAACGGACATCTCGGTGGAAGCTGTCGGCAAGTCTGAGACTGCCGCCCTCGCCGTCTCCCTGACCAGAAAAGGGGGCAGGACGGTCATAGCTGGAGTGTTCGAGGTCCCCCAGCTTCAGCTTGATCCCATGACCTTGGTGGACAACGAAAAGGAGGTCGTTGGGACGCTGGGATACTCGTGGGGAGACTTCCCGACCGCGATCTCCCTCATAGCCAAGGGAAGAGTAGATGCCAAAAGACTTGTGAGCCGCGTGCTTCCACTGGAAAGGGCAGAGGAAGGCTTCAGGCTGGCCCTTTCAAGAGGGCAAGTCATAAAGGTCCAGCTGGCGCCTTGATCGCCTGAGGGGCAGCCCTCCAAGAGAGATGCTGGGGATCATCTGGGAACCCGCGTGCACGGCGTGACTGACCTGGTAGCCCGCGAGTCACGGAGATTAAAAGACAAGAGAAGGCACCCTGGGGCGCCTCGAGGAGGCAGGAGCGCAGTAGAGGCCTGTGGTCCTATGGGGCCCCAGCGTTCCTGGGAGAGGCCCCGCGCGTACTCTGGCATCGTGCAAGGGATGCCGCCCAACGCGCTGAAGCAGCTGATCATGGAGGCAGAAGAACGCACGGCCTCCCACAAAGGAGGATCAACTGAGGCACGTGAGACTCGTTCTGATCTGGCCGGACGAGCTATCGGGTTAGGTTGCTAGACGCCTCCTTCAAGGCCAAGCATCAGGCCGCTCAGGGAGCGCAGCGATGGGTCCCCGCCTATGGCCTGACGGGAGCTCAAACAAGCCTTCCTCGCTCCCTACCTACCTGCTTCCCCCTCTCTCTTCAGGTGGCCTGAGGTCCCTGAAGAAGGCGTAGTAAAGAAGGGCGTTGGCTCCGAGGAGAGCTGAGCTGAGGAAAAGAGGAAGTGAGCTCGAGACGTACTCCATCAGGTAACCCGTGATGGCTGGCCCCGCGACTGAGCTGGCCCGCCGGCTTATGCCTGATACCCCCTGAGACGTCGCCCTTGCATCCTCGTCGACCACCGCCAAGCTGTAAGACTGCCTGATGGGCAAACCCATGCCGTTGAGAGCACCCCTGGCGACGTAAACGGCAGAGGCCGAGAGGAAGGTGGGAGCAAGAGGAAGCACGGCCAGGGCCCCCACTCCGGCAAGGCGGGTGACCGTGATGACGTTTATGGATCCACGACTCCTGGCCAGCTTGGCGGCGACTGGGTAGGAGGCAGCGTTGACGAGGCTTGAGATGAAGAAAAGGGGCGTCAGCTTGTCCAGGTCAACCCCGTACCTGACGTAGAACCAGTAGGGGAAAAAGGGGGCAACCAACCCTGCGCCAAGCCCCGAGAACACGCCAGCCAATGAGAACTTCGCTATCAGGCCAGCATTCCTCTTGACGGCAACGTTCACAGCCGCCCTGCCGTGAGCCTTCTTTTCTGAGGCGGCCGCAAGCACCAGCGCTTGAGACAGCCCTAGGCCTGCCGTGAGGGCGAAGAGGGCCCTGAAGCCGGGCAGTCCAACTGCCGCAGGTAGGAAGCCCAGCAAGGAACCGAAGGCCGATGAAAGGGAACCAGCCGTGGAGGCCATGGAAATGTAGCGCGTCCTATCCTCGTCCCCCGTCTTTTCCGCAAGCCAGGCATTCTGAAGCGGGGCAAAGGGACCGCCTCCAGCCCCCCCACCACCCCCTCCTCCGACCCCGCCGAAGATCGCGGCAAGGGCCAGGCCCCCAAAGCTGCGCGTGACGTAGTAGAGGGCCCCTGAAAGCGACATCAGCACGGACAGGATGATCAGCAGCTTCTTCTTCCCGTAAGCATCACCAAGGTAACTCATGAAGAGCATGGCAAGGGCGCTGGAGGCCGCAGCACCCGTGAATATGAGCCCGATGCCAAGGGCCCCGATGCCGAGCTTTGCAAAGTATATGGGTATGACCACGTTCATGTAACCAAAGGAGAAGCTCCTGAGAGACCTGGCCAGCACTATGAGGTAAATGCCCCTCCTGTCCTGACCAGCTGACGTCTTGCTCACCTCGTCGAAGGAGACCTAATCGAAGTGCAAGTCAGCCGGTTACATTGAAAAGCAACGGCGCGTGGGAGACGATCCAAGTTGCCCGCCCTATCCTTTAGTTCAACTGGCGGGCCATTTAAGCATCGACCTTCAAACGTCCAAGGACGCGAGCTGCAACGCAGGTCACGTCTGGTGCAGCTCGGCGCCAGCTGGCGGTGGCTCGCTCTGAGAACTTGGGGGCAGGTGCGCAAGCTCCTGTACGATGTCCATCGCTTCCTTGAACTCTTCGCGCGAAGGTACTCCAAGCCCGATCCTCACGCCCCTGTCTGCTCCAAAGAGTTTCCCGGGCACCGTCAGGATGCCAGATTTCAGGAAAAGTTCGGCCAGCCCCAGAGAATCAGGGCCATGCGGTAGGTCCAAGAAGGCGATGGGCATTCCTCTCTTGTGGACCACGGAGTAGCCGCTCAGCGAACCAAGTATGTCTTCCTTTGGAGATAGCTCGGCGGCGTTGGAATGAAAAAGCGCGTTTCTCATGGATATGGCGAGCGACCCGTACCTCTCTTCCAGATCGAAGGGGCCAGGGCTCACCAGATCCCCGATCCCTCTCATGTCTTCTGCCAGATCCCGAGACGCCACCGCCCAACCTACCTTCACGCCCTTCATCGTGTAGAATTTTGACGTGCTTGAGGTTATGATCACGTTCTCCAGCGGAAACATCTCCACCCCAAGAAAGTCTGCAAATATCGAGTCCACAACCGCGTAAGATCTCTTCCTCACCAGCTCAGAGCTGAGCTCCTGCAGCCCTTCAACTCCAATGCAGTCCCCCAGGGGGTTGTTGGGGCAGGAGAAAACCAGCAGGGACTCGCTTCCCACATCCCAAGGGCTTGGGATGAATTCAAGCTTCAGCCCCAACAAGCCGGGAAGAAGACGTATGGGCTCGTACTCGGGTAGGATGCCCTGGGCCCGGGTCACCCTATCCCTGAGCGAGGCCACGGCCAGAAAGTTCGCCTCCTGAGTTCCGTGAGACAGGACCACCCCGTCTGGTCCAGTCTCCTGACATCCTCTCATCCCCGAGGGATTTGAGGTTCCTGCTTCATCGACGGTGCCCCCATCATGCCCTTCCAGTCCGGAGGTCTTACTCCATCTCACACCCTTTTTTATGGGCTTATCAGGCGTGAATTCCCCACTGCCCGTGGGTACTGATCTTAATATCGCCTGAATTGATAAACTTTGCGGTTGGCAATTCATCTCCTCCCTAAAGGTCGGAGCTTTCTTGCTCATATGTTGTAAACCTCTGCCAGCTGCATCCTGAGGTCGACTGGCTCTCCGCGAAGCGACTCCAGGGGCATCGGGCGCATCGAGCTCGAGGAAAGGTTGTACTTGGAGGAATGCTCTCCCATCCACTTGAAGTGCTCCACGCGCATCTCCGCCTTGTGGTGGGGCCTAATCAGCTTTTTCCCAGCTGCCAGGGCACGAACTATCGCTCCCTCGCGGGCTTTCTGCCCCCTTGACCCCCGTTAGGGTTAATTCCCTGCTGGTGCGTCATTCATGCGCGTTGAAATAACCGTTCATCAAAGCTGCGTCTCGAGCAGAAGGCTTTTCCGGGCCCTACTGGAGCACCGCCTGCTGGGTCAGGTTAGCTTTGTGGACTCCTCGGCCAACCCCGAAAAGGCGATCAGGGAAGGTGCCATATCCGTCCCTTGGGTCTCGCTGCGCGGAAAGGGGATCCTGACCGACCCGATCGACCCAGGAGACGTGGTTCAGTTGATCAGGGGCGGGCGCGGAGGACCCTTGACCCTTGACCAGGCTATCTCGAACTTCGCCGCGGGGGTGGCGGCCAGCCTTGTTGCCGTGGGCACGACAATGGTCCACGAGAGCTTCGCCCCGCTCTCTGGCGGTGACTTTGCCCAAGTGACCTCCAAGATGAGATGGGGTCGGCCGAGCTTCTCCGCCAAGGAGCTGAGAGAAGCCCTTGCAGGAGAAGAGGGTAGGAGGCTGCTGGACGAGAACCGCGATCACTACGTGAGGTCTCTGGCTTACAACCTGGCCCGCCACGCCTACTGGGCGGGCCTGCCCCTTCGCTCAGCCAAGAAGGAGGTGGTGGGGACTTGGCTGCTTGCAGCTGCGGGCACCGGCAGGGTTGGGCTGCCATACCCAGTCAACGTGGGCAACCTGGCGGAAGAGGTAGTGGCCGTGCTGGAGGCCAAGGCCGATGACTACGAGAACAGGCTCGTGCAAGAGAGAGAAGAGCTGAGTGCCGACAAGGACTTCGCGTCCCTCTTCGGAAACGCATGGAGCCAGAGTGGCCGAAGAGAGGCCAGAGCCTTAGAGCAGAGGACGCCCGAAGATGCCGTCCCTCCCAGTGGGGTTGGCACCCATCACCTGAGGCCAAGCAGACCCATCGGCGCCTTGCTTTCCCGTACTTGACCGCTAGGTCACCGAGCACGTCGGCCACGTCCTCTGCCCTGTCGCTTATGGCCTCGTAGTGCTCGTAGAGGTCCTTCAGCTTCAGTATGACCACCGCGTCGCTTCCCTTGAAGAGCTCGGCCAGCGAAGACCTGAGGAGGTCGTCGCCCTGGTTCTCAAGGTCGTGCACCTCTTCGAGCAGCGCCTGAAGTCCCTCCGCCCTGCCCTCAGACAGCTCTCCGACCTTGGAGAGGGCCTGGGAGAGAGCCTCTGCTACCTTGACGACCTGATCGGCAAACTCAGCCATGGTTTGATCGGGCTGCACCGCGTAAAGGGAGACCCTGTAAACTGCCCCCTCTATGGCGTCCATCACGTCGTCCAGTTTCTCGGCAAGCAGCGCCACGTCCATCTGATCCATGGCGCTCACGTGAGAACGGTTCAGGTAGACGAATATCCCCCTTACCGCTTCGTCTCCCTGGTGCTCCCAGAACCTAACCTCTTCGGCGGCTTTCTTGGGGTTCATGGTGCCCTTGGAAGAAGCCGCCAGAACCCCAGCTCCCTTCTCGATGCAGGAAGCCAGCTGCGAGAAAAGCGAGAAAAGCGAGAAGCGAATGAGCACCAGCTCGTTCTCCATCGAGGTTTCCTCAAGACTCCTGCCCTTGGTCTCGGGCAGGATCCCCACGGTCAACATGGCACCCACAGCCGCGAGGCCTGCCAGCAGGTACATGACCTGATAGGGGCCCCAAGCGACAAGAAGGACTGGGAAGAACAGCGTCGAGATCGCGGCTCCAAGCTTGCCCGAGCTGGATGCTATGCCGTGAGCCGTCGACCTGAACTCGGTAGGAAAGAGCTCGGTGGGGTAAATGAAGGTGGTTGTGTTTGGGCCGTAGTTGCTGAAGAAAAAGCTGAGGGCGTAGACGAACATGAAGGCCGTGCCAGACATTTCCCTGCCCAGAAGGCCAAGCGTCAGGAAGACAAAAGCCATGGCGGAGAAGCCCGCGGCCTGCATGGCCTTTCTCCCCTCCTTCTCGATCAGGAAGACTGCCGCCCAGTAGCCCGGGAATGCGGCCAGCCCAAACGTGAGCGCGCTCACCTGGACCTTGGCCATGGAGCCGTAGAAGCCCAGGTAGCCTGCCAACGTGGTGAGGAATATGCCGGTCCCATAGTAAGAGGCATCCAGCAGGAACCAGGCTGCGCTGACCCCAAAGAGGTAGGGGAGGTAAAGGCGAAGGTACCTCCTGATCGTTATCTCCCTGACAGGCGCACCGTTCCTCAACTTGGCCTCTGCACTCACGTCTTTTCCCGAGGCCTCTCTCACGGCCCCAACGGCTTCCTGGACGTTGCCAGCGGCAAGGCTGTACCTCGGAGTCTCCTTTATTCTCCTCCTGAGGTAGATCACTGAAAGCGCTGGCACCGCCCCTAGGCCGAGCATGACCCTCCAGATGGTGTCTGGAGACAGGTGCGCGTACAGCAGACCATAGGCGACGAGTATGCCCGTCAGGATACCAAATCCCTGCATGGCGAACACCATGGCCGTCAGTTGACCTCTGTTCCTCCGCCCAGAGTACTCTGCCATCACGGTGGCGCTTGTGGGGTAGTCTCCCCCTATGCCAAAGCCCATGACAGACCTGGCGGCAAGAAGCCAAGCATAGGTGGGAGAAAGGGCGGAGCCTATGGCCCCCAAGGAGAGTATGAGCATCTCGAGACCGTAAACGCGCCTTCTCCCGAGAAGGTCGCCCAGCCTACCAAAGAGAAGGGGTCCGAGAAAGGCCCCGAACAGCGAGGCGCTCGTCAGATAACCCTGTTCCGCAGGGGCCAGCGAGAAGTCCTGAGTTATGAAGATAAGGGCCACGCTGATTATCCAAAGGTCGTAGGCGTCGGTGAAGAAGCCCATGCCAGAAGTGACCATGACCTTGAGCTGAAAGAGCGTCGTGGACAGCTCGTCTAGAGGAGTGAGGACGTTCTCTCTTTCCACGACCTCGCCGATCACCGGCTTAAATGCTTTGGCCTACAGAAGGACCTTTCTCCAGCCCACGGGCTCGCTCCCTCAGGGTCAGGTCTTGCAGCCTGGACGTGTATTCCTCCTTGAGCTTGGAATAGATCTGGTAGCTGACCTTTCCCTGCTGGTAAAGGTCCTCCAACTTCTCAAGCATCGACTTGAGCTTCCTGACCTGCTCTCCCCGCCTTCCCAGCCTGAGCTCTACGACGAGGAAGGAAACCCAAAGCAGGGCAAGGGCAGCCAGGAGGACCGTCAGGAAGCCACTGGGCCCTGCTACGACGCTTTCTTCATGCAGTGGGGCAGAGGTCACGGCACTCGCGTAGGCTAGCGGGGAAACGACCTCAACTTGAAGCTGACCTCTCGGAAGCAACGCCAGCACGCTTCCAGACGAGTTCGTCTTTCCGCTGAAGACAATCTGCCCGTTGGGGCCGATGACCGTCACTTGGGCGTCAGGAAGAGGGCCCAGTGGAGTGAGGGCCCTGATGAGCGTCAGGCTGACCGAAGACGCGACGTTCACCCTCACGGACTCGTTGCTCAGGCTGACCTCACCCTGGGAAACCATGAGCCCTTCGTAGTAGACCTGATAGGTGTAGTTTGATGCGGGGACCGCCAACGTCACCTCACCAGATGAGTTGGTCACGGCTTGATCCACGAGCTCTGTACCCGAGTAAAGCTGGACCGTGGCGTTTGGCACCGGCTGACCTCCAACTGCCTCGACGGATAGCGACAGGGGAAGGAGGCTCGGTACGTAGAGCCTCACTGAGGACTCCCCCCTCAGCACCACCTGCTCGGCCTTGCTCGAGTAACCCCAAAGGAAGGCCTTCACCTCGTACTGGCCAGGAGGAAGGTCAGAGAAATTGCTTTGCATCTGTCCAGCCCAAGAAGAGGCAAAGGCAGAAGCGATCGGAGAGCCGTCCTTGTAAACCACAACGAGTGGGTAGTTGGGAGCCGGTACCGGCTGACCGTCCTGGAAGAACACAAACGCAGTCAGCACCGTGGGAGAAATGGAGAGCGCGTAGCTGCCAGAGGAAAGGACTCTCACCTCCTGGCTGGCCATCAACATGCTCCCCGAGTAAACCGATGCGTTGTACGATCCCATGGGCACGTTGAAGCATGCTTCGCCGTCGGCATCCGTCTGCGCCTTCAAGTAAAGGCCTGGGGAAGACAGGACAACCGTTGTCCCCTGCACGGGCTTGCCGGCCGACTTGACGTAAAAGCAAGCCGTCACGTTTGGAAGGAGCGACTGCACGTAGGACAGGACGGATGCGGAGGTCGTTGCTCCTCCTGCCGTCACGTCCCACGAAAGCGAGCCAGTGGTGAGGGCCTCCAGCAGGAAGCTGACCTCCCTCTTCTGCCCCCCCGATCCAAGGATATCCTGTGGGGGGCTGGAAACCATCAGTAACCCAGGCCCGAGAGAGGCCGTCACGTTTGATTCACCACTTCTCGTGAACAGCAGGGTCAGGTTCACTTGGAAGGGCTGATACACCTGCACGGTTCTGGGGAAACCCAACGAGATCACGGTGAGGGGCTCCAGCGGCCTGGCCGACACCGACGAGGCAGCCTTGAGTGTCTCGGATGCCCGGGAGCCGTTCAGGCCAAATGCCAGCCAGGCAGAAAAGAGCCCTCCAGAGGTCTGGTAAGCGTAGGCAAGTATCCCAGAGCTCCGCCCCACCGCGAAGAACTGGAATGATGACCCGTTGATCAGGGTGAGTGTGACGTTTCCCGCAAGGCAGTATGCCCTGCTTGGCGGCAGGACAACCCCTGAGGGACCCACCAGGCCAAGGTTTGTCCCAGAGGGCTGAACATAACTGAATGGGGTGGAGTTGAGATATCCTATAAGTGGTCTGACCGTCCCAGAGGCCGAGTAATGGGCCAGAGGAAAACCCCTGTAGACGCTGAGGTTTGCCCCCTGAGTTCCGCCCTGCCCGCTAAGCGATATGATGGCCATCTCAGGGCCGTCGACGTAGACGCTGGCTGTGGCTCCAACCCAAGGAGAGACAAAGGGGAGTCCCGGAACGGACAGCTTCCTGTGGTCCAGCGTCAGGTTACCCAGCTCTCCGCCAGTGGAAAAACTGAACGAGAATGGACCCACGTCCACCGTCACCGTGCCGCCCGAGGAGAGAGCGAGAGGTTGGTAGTCGTTGGAGCCGCTGACCACGTAGTAGGATGCGGTGGAGCCAGCTGAGACGTTGGCCTGAAAGATGACCTGAGCCTCCTCGGCGCACCCGTCTGGGTAGGTGGAGACAGACAGGACCTGAGATGGCACCTGCACCCCGTCCTGAGAGAGCACCACGAGGCTTGAGTTTGGAGCTTGTCCGTCTGAGAAGTACACGGTTGCCCTGACCGGTACGTCCTGAAGGTTCAGAGCAGACGGGTTCGCGACCAGGACTTCAACGCCCCTGCTGAGGGCTGAGCCCAGCTTTGGGGCCTGCGCAACAGCCTGCGCCGGGGCCTGCACCGTGAACTGCGCCGCGGGCGGCATCCCGGTTCCGCCAGGGACCGTCGCACCTGCGGGCTGGACAGCGGATGCCAGAGCGAAGAGAAGGAAGAGTGCCAGAAACCGCTTGGCGCCGCTCAAGGACCCTCACCCATCTCTCTGGCGTAAACGCTCCTTATGGCTTCCGCGCGGCTCGCGCCAGAAGACATGACAGAAGCTATCTGCGCCTCCAGCCTCTTCTTGGCCCTATCCGCGCCCATGTTCAGACTGTAGTAATTCAAGAGCCTCTCGTACATCTCGGTGCTACTCGCGCCCGGACTGAGGAGGTCGCTGACCTCCTGCCAACCGGGGACGCTGAACTCTGCCATTATGCCGGCCAGATCAGCGTCTCCCCTTTCAGGATGCGTGTAGGCGTAATAGCAGGTGAACACGGCAGAGTCCACGGCTTCTTCATATCTCTCTGCAGCCTCCAGCCTTGACCTCGAGTCGCCAACTTCTTGCCTCAGGGGTAGGGATAGCTGCTCGTAAGTCTGCCTGTCGTACTCGCCGACCTCGTACCTAACCGAAAGCTCATCGAGCTTCTCCTGTTTGGACTTTATTTCCTCCTCGAGCTTGTTCCGGACAGACTCAAGCTTTCCCTTCTGGTAGTTCCACTTCTCGGCCATGGTGTCGAGAAACCTCTTGTATGCTTCCCTCATCTCGGCCAGTCTGGCATCGTCAAGATCTCCTCTCTCGTGCGCCAGCAGGGCGATGGCCAGCGTAGAGACTGCTATCTCCACCCAGACCTTCGGGTCCAGGTTCAGGTAAGACTCCTCGATGGCCTGGACCTTCTTGCCTGCTTCTCCTGACTCGCGTCCTTTTCTCTCAAGTTGCTGGGCCTCGACCTTCAGCTTGGTCCTGAGATCTTCAAGCTGCCTCTCCACGGACAGAAAGGACTCCGTCTGCTTGAGCAAGGAGCTCATGTACTCCTCTCTCAACCTCTTGGCAGCCGATTGCTCCACAGAGCCCGATCTCTGCAAGGAGTCCAGCTCCCTGATCTTCTTGACCGTCTGCTCGATCTCGTCCATGCTCTTGAAGAACAGAGGCAGGACGTCCCGGAGAGGATCGGCCGTCATCCCACAGAGCTCATGCGGGGGCTTTTAACCATAGCGAGACCCTTTCCTGATCCGCCATCTCCGTTGACCCTTGGCGACCTTAACTCAGGGCCTTTTCCTCTCGGGACCCGCCTGCGCCCTTCTCCTTCAGGTCCAGGGGATCTGGGCCCCTGGGTCATCGGGGGCTTTCGGCTGGCTTGGAGCCCTGTTTGACTCCCGCTTCCATCTGCCTAGCGCACTTCCCGATGGAACGAAGGAGTGCAAGGGTCACTCCAAGGCCTTTTTTCACGTCGTCGTCTCCTAGAGCAGACAGAAGAGCCCCAAGCCCGGCCGGCTTGGCCGCTGCCAAGTCGTCCGCTCCCATGTCCTTGACCAGGCAGGATCCCAGGCCTTGTACGGTGGCCTTCAGCTCGATCACGTCGTGGGCATCGACCTGCCTCATGGCTCCAAGGCTTCCGTCCAACGCAACAGCCAGCAGCCTGTAGAGGGCTGGCTCTTGAAACGCGTACTGGAGTAGTTCGTCCATCTTCTTGACGGCCACGAGGGCAACGTCCAAAAGACCGCTCTTCTCCAGCTCTCCCAGCTTCGTCAGGAGTTCCTGCAGTTGTTCGTCCGTGGGCAGAGCTACCGCCTTCCCTTCCACCTTTTTCTCTTCGGACATCTTGATCGCCTACATCGAGGTGAGCAGGAAGCTCCTGTAGAACATGTCCTTCACGTACCTCCCGAGGGGGGAGGTCAAGACGCTGTAGCAGCTGCCTGTCCATCTCAGACCCTCGTCCAGAAACTGGTAGTGATCCCCGGTCCAGGCCAGGCCCCTCTTGCCCCCGGTCACGTCGCAGTTGATCACCACTCCCCTGTCGCCGTAGTCCATGGCGCAGACCATGGCACTTATCTGGCCCGGCTCTACGGACTGCCCCACCACCTCGGCCTCTATCGCCGAGGCGCTGGCCAGTGAGGTGAAGTGGACAGGTACCCCCGCGGTGGGCAGACCCAGGAAGGGCATGGAGTGCTCGCCAGGCAGGAAGACGTCGTCATACCTGGGGTTCCTACCAGTCGCAGGATCTACGGCCGTCCACTCCCCGACTGGAGTGTTGGCAGTTAGCCCGCTTCCCTTGAAAGGAGAAGGCATGGTGATCGGCGGGACAGTCACGAGCAGATCATAGGGAAATGACTCTCCCTCGACTTCTACGACCTTCCTTGAACTGTCCACCCCGACGGGCCTCGCCCCTCCCACGTATTGAACGCCGTGCTCCTGGAACGATTCCTCCGTGATCTTGATCGCCTCTTCGCCCAGCGGCTCCAAGGGACGCTTGAAGGGATGCACGAGCGTAACCGAGGACTTCTCCCTGAGGCCTTTCTTGGCAAATGTCTCCACCAGCATGTTGGCTATCTCGAAGGGGTAGATCCCGCACCTGTACATGGGACTGGGCGTGAACACTACCACCTTCCCTCCCTTAAAGGAAGCCAACGCATCCCTCATCTTCATAGCGCCATCAAGGGTGAAGTTGTGGACACCCGCCTCCAGGCCGTAGGCCTTCATGTCGTACTCTATGCCAAGGCTGGCCAGAAGGTAGTCGTACGTCAGCTCCCCTGAATCTGTCAGGACCTTCCTGTTCTCTGGCTGGAAGCCAGTTATCCTCGCCTTCACGACCCTTGCACCCCTTTCAACCAGCCTGGAAAGGGGCAGGGAGGTCTCTTGAGGTTCCATGTCCCCCAAGGCAACGTTGGTGAAGAAAGGAGGAAAGGAGTAGTAATCCTGATCCGAGACCATCGTTATCTCAGCCTTGTCTCCGAGTCTCTCCAGCAGCCTCTTTGCGGCCACCACGCCGCCAACTCCTCCGCCAGCTATGAGTATCTTCTTCATATCCTCGCCGTGGGCTGCGTATTTACGCGTTTGCGCTCTCAGCCGCCCGCAAAGGTTTATACTTTGGGCCAGCCCTAGCTTATGTTCGATAAGTACAGGGCCTTCGATCACGTGTACGAGCTCTCAAAGTTCCACAGGATCCAGGGTTCAGGCGGCCTGATGAGAGCCGCGCTCTACGTCTATGAGCAGCTGGACTTGGAGGACAAGGTCCTGCTGAGGTACAGGTACGACGGAGAGACTAGATACGGGAACATGGTCGTGCCCATGGGCTGGGAGGCCCTGGGGGGAAGGATCTCAGTCGAAGGACAGGTCTTGCAGGACTTCGCCCAAGTACCCCTGACTGTGGTTGCTCACTCACCTCCGGGCGTCGCCGAAGGAGAGGTCACGGAAAGCCTGGAGGACTGCAAGGAAAAGATACTCCTGACCTCCGAGGCGGATGCCAAGCGGGCATACCTGAGGGCCATGAACGCGGGAGCCCTGGCCGTCATTTACTACGACCAAGCCTTACCTTCGACTGCAACGCCCTACAGAAGCCTCTTCCTGAAAAAGGATGAGATGAACTACTCCCTACCGGCGCTCTCCGTACCAAGGAGGCTCGTACCGCTCCTGAGGGGAAAAAGGGCAGCCGTGGAGGTGAGAGCCAAAAGGGGGGAGACGGAGATGCCGGTCATATTCGCTCGTTCTTCAAAGGCAAAGGACTTCCTGATGACCGCTCACATATGTCACCCCTACCCAGGGGCCAACGACAACGCTTCCGGGGCCGGGCTGATGCTTGAGCTGGCAAACTCGGGAGCGCCTGCGAGCTTTCTCTGGGCCCCAGAGCACTTCGGGACCATGGCGTTCTTCTCGGACCACGATGCACCCTATGAGTACGGCATAAACCTGGACATGGTCGGGGAAAACCAGAAGGTGACTGGCTCGACTCTGCAGATATCGTATACGCCGCTCTCCCAAAAATCTCCCTACGAGGAGCTCCTGAAAGCCGTGGTGAGAGAGGTATCACAGGGCTACGACTTGAAGTTGGACTTCGCCGACTACAGCATCGGCAGTGATCACGCGGTCCTGACGCAAAACGGGGTGCCAGCCTCAAGCTTTACGAACTGGCCAGACAGGTACTATCACTCCTCCGAGGACTTCGCTGACAAGGTCTCAACGGACATGCTGGAGATGGTCGGGACCGGCGTGTTGAAGTTCCTCAACGCGGACGTGCCAGTCTACCTAAACGACGTCTGGGAGTCCAAGTACAAGGCCTATCTACTCGAGAGGTTCGGGCGGGAGGACGAGGAGAGGTTGCTGGCCGTGAGGAGAAAGAAGTACAGGCAGTTTCTGCCGATCCCCCAACTTTACATGACGCCCCACAACGTCGACGAATTTCCCAACTTCGGGGAAGCCCTGACAGCTTACTCCGAATACCTCAACCTGGCGGAACAGCTGCACGAGAAGGACGCCCTGAGGATAGCGTCAAAGGCGTACGGCGTGAGCCAAGAGCTCTTGGAGAAGGCGATGGAGCTCATGCCCCCCTGAGGGGACTCCACTCGAAAGCGGCCACGGCCATGCCGTAATAAGAGGGACGGCCATAGGCGAGCAGCCTTGGCCTGACGACCTTCCCCTCCTCCCTCAGCCTCCGCAGCACCCCAAGGGCTATCAGCAATTGCCAGAAGCTGTCTGGCTTGGCCTGCTCGATCAACTCGGGGTCCATCCCCTCGAGCTCCTCGAGCCTGTCATCCCGAAGGGCACTGGTCACGGCCCTGTCGTAGACCTCTGCCATGGGGCTGTAACCGTAGGGACCTGAAGGGGTGTGCGCGTGAGCATGGTCTGCGCTGACCAGCAACCCGACCATTCCTTGGTGGGCCTCCGAAGCCCGACCCAACGCCATCCCAAACCGCTCAAGCTCTTCAACCTTGACCCCTCTCGCAGGGGCAACGACAACCAGTTTCTCCCCTGCATGAAGGAAGCTGAGGGGTATCCAGCTACCCCAGTCGAGGGGCAGGACAGATTGGGGGCCCTCTAGGGCACCGAAGTTCACTCCCTGCACGGGTAGTCCTTGGGCCTCCCGAAGCACCCCCCTCGCGAGAGGAAGGTCTGTCCTAAGCTGCCTCCTACCCCACCTGAGCCTCTCCGCCGTCACGACCGCCATGCAGCCTTCCATCCGTATGCTGTGAGGAGTAACTACGATCAAAGAGGTCAGGCCCTGAGCTTCCTTTCTGCGCTTCAGCTCCATCATCGCAGCTTGAAGCCTCCTGGAATCCTCATCGACGGGATGCAAGATCTCGTCTCCGTGCGGCACCACTGCCATGAAAGATAGCATGCTTAGCTTAGACATCTAGATTTAACGATTCTGCTAGAATCCTGCTGGCGGAACCATCGAGGCAGACCCGCTGAAAGGCACAGACTTCGCCTCAAAGTAGGCGTAAACTCTCGAGGGCAACGCCTTAGCATCCCCCCACCCCAGCGCGGAGATCCATTCTATCGCTTTCATCATAACAGCATCCCGATGTACTCGATCCTCTCGTGATCGCTTCCAGATCAAGGAACGGCTCAGGTAACTCCGGTCGACTTCCGCTCCCGGCCTGGCTCGGTAAGCAGACGCAAGACGTTGGCCCAGCCATGGCAAGTGCTGGGAGAAACCAGGGCTAGGTTCAGGTCTTTTTGCTCGGGAGATCCGTCTGAGAGGGCTCAAATCCTGCGAGGAGGGAGCCTTCTTCTCACTCGTCTCTAATCAGAAACGCTGAGATGCTGTGCGGCATGCAAAAAGCCCTGTCCCAGGCCCAAGGACCTGGGCAAACGCGGCTCAGCCCCATCTTCAGGCAAACCTGTTGCCAGGGAGACTATGCGCACTGCGGTCAAACCGACCAAGCATGCCCCGTGCAGAACGTGATCCGCTGCTTCCCGTCGAGGGCGGGAAAAGCAAGCCAACGGCATCCAGCACAGATAGACCTCAGTCACCGCAAAGAAAAGACATGGCCTGAAAGGTCAAGCAGGCAGTCACACACTGTCGCCCGCGCCTTTCCAAGCCTACGAGGAGCTCGCTGAAAAGTGAGCAAGCGCGGATTGCCGTAGAGCTTGAAGACTATCTCCTGACTTTTCCTGAGCATGCTCGCGATGTCGGCGCGAGACAACCATTTCGTCTCGTGGGCTATCCAATCCTCGTCGCGGTTGGAAACCGACATCTTGTCGTAGTCGTCCAAGTCCCGGGCCAGAATCCTCACCCCGTAGTCCTCTGGCCTGATGGCCATGGGAGAGTTGGGGTCTACGGTATACGGTATGGGAGGAAAGACGAATCCCAGCTTCTGCTGGACGATCTTGGTGACCATAGGCTCGAACAGCGAGAAGGAGTCCCACGTCTCAGAGGGTAGCCCCACGAGAAAGTAAACCAGCGCTGGTATCCCCAGATCTCTGGCAGCCTCAAGAGAAGAGAAGATCTTGTCATCGCTCAGCTCGCGCCCCACGAACTTCCTGACAGACTCCGAGGCGCTCTCGGGAGAAACGGCCACGGTCGCGCCCCCAACATCCCGCATCTCCTCGAGGTAGGTCCTGCTGGGGGCCCTGAACGATTCGACGTAAAGGCCGACCTCGCCGCTTCCTGCTTCCCTCAGCTGCTGGAACAGCGGACGCCAATACCTCTCTCCTGCGATCTCGGGGTCGTGCGTGAGGCTGACCACCTTCACTCCCTTCGAAGCCAACACCTCGACGTCCCGAGCCACGCTTTCCGCCTTCCTGAAGGCGACAGCTTTCCTGAGCATGGCAGCGGCATAGCCTTCCCTCGACCCTCCGCAATAAGCACAGTTGAAAGGACAGGCCCTGGCCGTCGGAAGCCACATGTTCTTCGGCTTGTTGCCCATGGTCAAGTAGGAATCCGCGTCCTCCAGGAGGTCTAGCTGGGTGAAGTCGTACTGGTCGAACCTCTCAGCTGAGACGGGCTCACGGGGCTCCGTGCGTTGGAACGACCCGCCCCTGTTTATGACCAAGCCTCTGATCCTAGAGAGCTCCCTTCCCGACTCCATGGCGCTCACGAGCTCTACAGTGGTCTCTTCTGCCTCGCCCACTACCACTGCATCCACTCCCCTGCGGAGAGCCAGCTGCTCCGCGAACCAAGAGGCGCTCATCCCGCCCAGGAAAATACCTGACGATGGATGAGATTCCTTCGCCAACCTCGCTGCTTCAAGTGCCCCGTGGGCGTGGACGAACCACTGAAAGTCAATCCCGTAGTACCTAGCGTGCAGCTTTTTCAGCCTATCCTTGAGGTCAAAGTTCACGTCCCTCATGGCTTCAAGGGCCAAGTCATAGATTCTGACCGAGTAACCAGCCCTCCTCAGCTCGGCACCTATGCTGAACAACCCAACGGGCATTATGGGGAACTGGTTTCCGCTTGGGTCAAAGGTCGTGGTCCTAGGAGGATGTATCAGCGCCACGTCTAGCATGAAGGGGAACGGGATGAACCTAAACGCTTTGCGTGCAGGGCCTTTTAAGCAGGGGGAAATGGCCCGCGAGAGGAGTTGAGGGTAGCCCTGATCAACCTTTCGTTCTCCAGCAGGAGCGGCACGGGAAGATACGCGGCTGAGCTGCTTGCCAGGCTGCCCAAGCTCGGCCTGCAGGTAATCAGGGTCTCGGGCTTCGAGGGAAACCCTGCCTCCGCCTACTACTTTGCCTCAGTGATGTACGCGTCAGCCAGAGTCCAAGCCCTCAGGTCAACCCACCTGATCCATCTCCTCAACCCGTATGCGGCTCTCTTCACGACGCGCGGGAAGTTTGTCTCCACGGTTCACGACACCTTTCCGCTGGAGTACGGCGGCCTTGCCGGCAGGCTGGTGTTCTCGATGGGTGCGACGAACATCAAGAGAAGCGCAGCCCTCATCTTCAACAGCTCCTTGACCATGAGCAAGACCAAGCGCGCCCTGGGAGAACTTGAGATCCCAAGCCAAGTGATCCCACTTGGCGTCTCCGAACCCTTCCTGAGACAGGAGACCTGGCACGGAGACAGAGAGGGCCTCGCCTTCGTCGGGCTGCTCAGGAACGCTCACAAGGACCCTCACTCGCTGATGGAGATCTTCAAGGAGATAAAGAGGGCGCGCTCAGTCCGGCTTCACGTGTTCACGTCAAGTAGAGAAGAGCGGTACCTCGCTTCCCTGTGCGCCAGACACGGCCTCTCGATCCCAAGAGATGTGGTCCCTCACTTCGATCGCGGAGACCAGGAGCTGGCCCTTCGGCTTTCCAGGTCAGTCGCCCTCCTTCACGTCGTGAGGAGTGAGGGTTTCGGACTTCCCATACTTGAAGCCGTCGCGGCGGGTACACGCGCCCTTGTCCCCAAGGGGGCCGACTTGCCCCAGGAAGTGTCCAAGGTGGCAACGGTCGGGGATGCGCAGCAGATCGTGGACCAAGCAGTTCGCTCGGTCGACTCGCCTCGCCCGGCGCCCGATTGGGCAATATCATACGCAAAGGGATTTAGTTGGGACAGGACCGCCCGCGAAACGGCTGAATTCTACGCCAAGGTCCTGAAAGAGGCTTAGACTCTCCTAGGATCGGGGCCAAGGGGTTCATCTGCACGTCAGGGCACCGAACAAGGAGCTACCCGACAGACGACCTGATCGCAACGAAATTCTGGGTCGAACCGTTGGGACGAGAGTCAGCCCCTGAGAGTTGGGACGAACTGGACTTCTCCTTCCTTCTGCTTGCGTCGCCTTGCTTCCCGAGTGACCAGCTTCCTCTTGGACTCCTCAAGCGAAGATCAGGATAGGATCAGCGGGGATACCTCCACGGTACGAAGGGAAGCGCTGAGGCCTTCCCGCTGAGATACCTTTCCCCGCACGAAAAACTCAAGTCCGTACCAGGGGTCGGGACCTCCCCCTTGGGCCTCACCAGGCCAATCCCCTTCCTGAGGGTCGGGCTGAATGTGCCCGAGCTGATGACCCCGAAGTCTGACGTGCAGCCCGAGCGCGGGATGCCCTCTTCGGCAATGAAGCCGAATAGCTTCTTTTCGGGCCTCCCAAGCAGGGCCTCCTTTCCCACAAAGTCCCTGTCCCACTTTATGAATGCCCCTCCTCCCACGTCCAGAGGAGTGGTGGTCCGATCGGTGTCCACGCCGGAGAGCGTGTATCCAGCCTCCAACCTCAGGACGTCGCGAGCCCCCAGGCCGCATGGGATCGCTCCCATCTCAACTGCCCTCCCGTAAACCCGTTCCACCTGCTCAGGGGGACCGATCACCTCGAAGCCGTCCTCGCCGGTGTAACCCGACCTGGAGACCAGCAGCTCTCCCCTCTCTGAAAAGCTGAACCAGCCTCCAAGATCAAGGCCAAGCGACCTGGCGATCGCCTCAGAGGCTGGCCCTTGTACAGCTATCATGGATGTGTGCTCCGTGATGTCCGAGACCTCAGCGACGCCAGCCAACAGCCGAAGGTCCTGCTCTTTGGCCCACGTGTTCACGACCAGCAGAAGCCTGCTCTCAAGCCCGTAAGACACCACGTCGTCTAACACGAAGCCATCTGCGTCAAGCACGTAGGAGTACTTCATCCTTCCAGGCTTCGTACCCTCGACGTTGTTGGTGAAAAGCGACGCGTACTTCTTGGCTTCAGACCTGGACACGATCAACCTGCCCATGTGAGACACGTCAAAAACTCCTGCCCCGTTCCTCACGGCAAGGGCCTCGCGCGTTATCCCTGAGAAGCGAAGCGGGGTTATCCAACCGTGAAAATCCTGAAAGGATGCCCCAAGCTCCTTCTCGACTTGGAACAGGGGCGTGCGGATTGGTTCACTCAACTTGACTCAACCAGGGGGACGGCCTTTTAAGCCAATTATTGACAGGCTGGGCCATCCCCCGAGACCGCGATCCCCGACCCTAAAAGCCTGTCCCCGCGCCTTGAATGTCTCCAAGCTGCAGGCCAAGACCTCATAACCAATGCTTTCAGGGGATACCTGAAGAGAGCTGACGGATTCGCGAGTCGGTCTCTACCTCCCTTTCCATCTCCCTTGCTCCCCTGACCATGACCTTCAGTTTCTCCAAGGCCGTCTCCTTGCTTAGCAGCTTCAACCCGCAGTCTGGGTTGACGTAAATCTTCTCTGGAGGCAGGACTTCCAAGGCCTTTCTTATGCCCTCCTTTACTTCCTCCACCGTCTCCACCTTGGGGTTGTGCACGTCGATGACTCCGAGCCCGAGCTCCTTCTGATAGCCGTACTCCTTCAGGAGACCCAGGTCCCTGAACCTCCTGTTCGTGAACTCGAGGGCAAACTGATCTACCTTGGCGTCAAGCACCCGAGGGAACAGCGACCTGTACTCCCCATAACAGATGTGGACGGCCAGCTTGGCCGGGACGCCCGCAACCGCCTTGTTGAGCACGTCAACGGCCCAGCTCACCTCCTCTGGATGCGTTGACATTGCTGGCTCATCGACCTGCAAGAAATCTGCTCCGGCCGCGGCCAGCTCTCTCATCTCCCTGTTGATTATGCCCGCCAGGTCGTCTGCCAGCTCCAGCTTGTCCCGATAGTACTCGTTGAAAGACCAGTCCGCAATGGTGTAAGGACCAGTTATGGGCACCTTGAGCCTCCTTTCGGTGCTCGCCCTAGCAAACCTGAACTCGTCCACGAGCATGGGGCCAAGGTAGGTCACCCTGTCGACCACCGCTGCCTTGTTGAAGTAGTTGTTGCCCCAAACCCTCACGGGTCCCTTGAAGACAAAGCCGCCTATCCTTGATGTGAAGTACTCCGTCATCTCAGTCCTCCTCATCTCTCCGTCGCTGGGTATGTCCACCCCAGCCAGCTCCTGCTCCTTGAGCACCAACCTGACGGCGTCGTCCAAGGCACTCCTTTTCTCCTCCTCACTCGTCTTCCTGTTGGAAAGCGTCCTGAGCAACCACTTTGGCTTTGGGTAGCTGCCTATGACGCTCGTCGTGAACACCTAGCTCGCCTCCTTCAAGGCTTGACCCAGCAGGCGGGTCTTTTGCTTGGCCACAGGATAGGGCAGTATGTCAAAGCCCCAATTCGGGGCCAAGAAGACGTCTCCAGCCACCGTCTGGCTCCCCGAGACCAGGGAACCCGCAAGAGACGAGGGTTTCTCGAGAAGCGTGTTCCTTGAATCCATGAGCCCTAGAACCGTGATGTTCCTCCCTCCCTTCTCCTTGATGGCTGTCAGCCAACCCGGGTCTGACACGCAGTCCAGCCAAAGACCGTCCACGGCGACGTCAAGCAGCATCTCATAGGCCAGAGAGAAAGGCTTGAAGTAGACCATCATGATCGTCTTGACCCCTGGGGGCCTCATGGATCTCAACGCATCCGAGAGCTCGGACAAGAGGTCGCTAGTGGGACCTTCCAGCAAGGCCGGTTCCTGTACCACCAAGTAACCGCGATCCATGGGTCTCAGGGAAGCTGCCATGGCCCTTGCGTAATCCCAGTCAACGGTAAGCTTTCCCCTTGCCAAGTAGGACAGCGAGGCAGGGCCGATGACCGTCAGCAACCTGTTGGAGTAGGGGTTCAGCCTCAGCTCCTCCCCTAGACGCAGAGACGGCTTCAGCGAGGAGTAGACCGGACGCCTGAAGAAGTAGTTGTTGTCGAAAAACCTGACCAGGTCCGCCTTCTCCCATCCTTCCAGAAGGGACATGCTTCCCTCCACGACGTTGTCCCAAAGCAGGCGCCCATCGGAGGTCGCCGAGAGGCCCGAGGACCTCTGGAGCGCCAAGAGCTCTTGGACCAGCTTCTCGTGGAGAGGACGCGCGTCCCTCTTCTTCCTTAGCAGCTCGCCCAGACGCGGGGGACGAGGATAAGAGGGCGGCGGGAATGCTCCCATCAACCTGAAGAACTGACCGAGCCGCTTATAGCTTTTTCTTCGACCCTGCTGACTCAAGCGAGTTCCTTCATTAGTCTTCTCACGAGACCTGGGTCGTTGCTTATCAGGGCGTCCGGGCTTGCCTTCATGGCCTTCAGAACGTCCTCGTCCGTGCTTGGAGACCACAACATGAAGGCGACGCCAGAGGACCTGACCCTGTCCCCGTCTCCTTCTTCAACGAGGTCCAGCGGCGCACTCACCCAGCTTGCCCCGACTTCCCTGGCCAATCCGGTGAAGTAATACGGCCTTCCAACGACTATTATACCTGTCTGAAGATCCTGGTCCAGCTGCCTGACCCGGATCAAGGAGTCGAAGTCGAACGATATCACGATGGCCCGCCTCCGTTTCTTCCTTATGGCGTCGACTACCTTCTCCTCGATGCCTGGGTAGAGGGCCGAGCCCCTCTTTATCTCCACGAGGTAGAGCACGTCCCCGACTTGTTCCAGCACATCCTCCAGCGTCGGGACACGGGTCCCTGGCAGGCCAAACTTCCTCCCCGCGTCGAGCGACAGGACCTCGCGCATGGTCATCAGAGAGAGCCTTCCGTGACCATCCGTCGTCCTGTCCACGAGGTAATCGTGCATGACGACCAAGCGACCGTCCTTCGTGAGGTGCACGTCGAGCTCAACCCCGTCCGCACCCTGCCTTACCGCCTCCAGAAACGAGGGGAGCGTGTTCTCGGGAAACCTGGAGGGACAACCCCTGTGACCTATGACCAGCATCTGCGACAAGGTGTCGAGCTTTTAACCCTTTCAGCGGAGCAGACGCCATGGATCAAGCTGGCGCTCGCAGGAGCGTCCTGGCCGCGTAGGAGATGTCCTCGAACGGGACCGGGTGTTGCCCCACGAAGTCCGCAAGAGCCCTGATGTTCAGACCGGCTTGAGCCGCGAGGGCTATCAGGTTTATGACCTCGGGAGCCTCCTCGCCGAGCACCCAGCCTCCCACTACCCTCATGTTGCTCTTGTCGACAAAGATCCTGACCTCACCGACTCTCTCCTCGAATATCTGGGCCATGACGTCGCGCTTCAGGGGATAGCTTGCCTCCAGGAGCTGCATCCCCATGCCCTGCGCCACCTCTGGCGTGATCCCCACGTAAGCCAGAGGTGGAAAAGTGAATATGCTGACGGGTATGCTCCTCACGTCTAGGTAGTCGGAGGGCTTGCCCGACATTATGTTGCGAGCGGCCACCAGCGACTCCCTGACTGCCGCGTGGAAATACGTGGTGCGGCCGGTGACGTCCCCTGCTGCATACACCCCCTTGACGTTTGTCTGCATGGCCTCGTCCACCTGCACGTATCCCTTGACCAAGTTCAGGCCGAGGTCCTCGATCCCCCTTGGGAGCACAGGGTGTCTCCCCGTGGCCTCTAGGACGTAGTCGGCCTCTAGCTCCTTCTTCTGACCTCCCTCTGAGAAGAGGGCCCTGTAGCCCTCCCCGGCCCTCTGTACCTCCAATATGGGAGAGTTGAACCTGATGTCCACAGACCCTCCGAGGGCAGACAGAAAGGAGTCAACCAACCTCTTGTCAACTCCTCTAAGGGCCCTGTCCGACCTTATCAGGAGGTGGGCCTTGGTGCCAAGCGCTCCCAGCATGGTTGCAACCTCGAAGGCTATGTAACCCCCTCCTATGATCACCAGCTCAGACGGCAACTTCGTGAGCTTTGGCCTGTAAGAGAACACGTCATCGCTGGTTATGCAGAACTCTGATCCAGGGAACTGGGCCCTTGAGACCTCAGTGCCAGTTGCAACGATCGTCCGCCTAGCCCTGACCTCCACGACCCCCTCCTCGGTCGCTATCTCGGCCTGAGCCGGCCCCTTCAAAGTCACAGTCCCTTTGTAGAAGGTCACGCCTGGGCTCTCCTCTATCTCATCTTGGTGCTGCCTGAACCTGATCTCTTGGACCTCATCCTTGTGAACCTGTATCTTCCCGAAGTCAAAGTCCAGAGGACCCACCAGCTTCCTGGCCCTTGATATGAGCTCGCTCATCTCTCTAACGGTCTTCGATGGGACGCAGCCAGAGTAAAGGCAGTTCCCTCCCAGGACTCCCTTTGGGTCTGCCATCACTACGCTGTAACCAGCTCCTGCCAGCCTGAAGGCACCGGGATAGGCTCCCCCGCCCCCTCCGATCACAAGAACATCCACGTTCTCCTGTTTGGACATGCATGGTTCGGGTGGGCCCCTTTAGGTTTTTCTACTTCATGAAAATCAGTCACAAATGCACTTCTGGCACCTCGGAACTGCTTCTACCTGAGGTGGCTCAGGCACGAGTGCGTTGGACCGCGAAGCGACGACATCCCCATCGGGGCTTCGAGCTTCGCCCCGCCGGCGCTTCCAGTTGTGCAGGCTCGAGTACAGCCCCAGAGTTCCCCAGCGAACCAGCAAGGTCAGAAGCTGATTCTCTAGCGCTCGCGGCACCCGAGACGAAGCTGTACGAACGGCAGTGTCCGGGTCTCTTGCCGCATCTGCCGAGGACTTCCAAGTGCAACTGCACGAACGACGCGCTGCCCCGAGGGTTACCGCGTGCGCTCAGACCTCTCCAGATGAGACGGCCACGCTGATCCCCTTTCCGGTCTCAGGACCAAGGGCCAACCAGAAGAAGGCTGCGACTGTCCCCGATGCCCAAAGCAGCACGTTCAGCATCAGGAAGCCAGCAAGGGGCATCTGGACGCTCAGGTAAAGGAGGGGCACGTAGGCTGCTATGGATATCGCCCGAACCAGTCCAGTCACCGTACCCCGTACTTTCGTGGGCCACAGCTCGCCCTTGAGCGCATCCTCCCCCAGGTAGCCCCACTCCACGAAGACGTTCAGGGCTATCAGCAACAGCCAAAACATCCAGATGGACTTTGCCCAGAAGGGAAGCGCAGCGTAGATCAACACCGTGGTGAGAAGCGTGAACAGGTAGGACCAGAAGATGAGCCCCTTCCTGCTGATCCTGTCCCCCAGAAGTCCCAAGAAGCCTGCGCTGAACTCCGCGACGCCAGATATGAGGAACACGGTAGGGAGTAGCTTGGGATAGTACATCGGGGCAAGCGTGTAGGTCATGAGACCGTATCCAGCCGTGCTGGCGAACGACAAGATCCCGACCACGAAAGCTCTGAACGCAAGCGACTTCTTGCTTAGGCCTGTTGCCTTAAGCCCATGCGATGGCTCGCTGGGTTGCACCACAGCGCCAAGTCTTGCAGCCTCTTGTGCAGCTTCCCTCTCTCTTCCCTTGGATTCCAGCCATCTCACCGATTCAGGCATCTTCAACCTCAGCAAGACCAGACAGACACCAGTCAGGAGCACCGAAGTCCCGGCAAGCTGCCTTCCCAGCTCAGGAGTCAGGACCGTGACATAACTCACGCCAGCCAAGAGGAGCCCAGAGAGCGAGACGAAGTTTATCTCAAGCATCATGGCCTTTCCCCTGTGCCTGGCTGGGAAGATCTCGTGAGTAGCAGCCAGTATGGTGTTCATCTCACCTCCGGCAGCAGACAGGATGACCGCAAGGGAGCCAAGCGTGACCTCGTAGTTTGAGCTGAAAACGAGCATGACCCCTCCGGCGGCGTATGAGGCCATGGACAGGAAGAACGTCCTCTTCCTGCCTATCCTGTCTGAGAGGGGGCCGTAGAGGGATATGCCGACCACCAGCCACGCGTAGGGCCAGGCCAAGAGCAGCACCTCCAGGTCCTTGGGGATGACGTACCAGCCCGTTGCCACAGGCGCGATCCCAAAGGAAAATCCTTCCAAGAAGAGACCCACCGAAAACGAAGCGAACGTGTACGTGTGGATCCTGTTCCAGGCCACCCCTTCCACGGCTTTGGATAAGGTCATGAGGGCGGGGCGCTTGCCCCTATAAGCACTCCTGGACTTCCGACCCAGACCTGTCCCTTCTCGCCTCGGCTGGTTGAGCAAGTCCAGCGCCAGGCGTGCCTGCTCCAGAGAAGGCTGGCCCTCTGAGGTCGCTCCAAGGGAGGGGTGGTGAGCGTAGAGCATCCTTGAGCCCATGAAGAAGAACGCCAGCCTCTCTTCCATCCTGGCGCCCAGCGGGATGACCGTTGAGCCAGGATGCTCCTCCAGAAACTCGAGCAGCAGTTTCCTATGACCTGGAAGGGCAGGAACCGCGAGCTTCAGCCAACGCCCCTTGGCTCCCGAGAACTCCTGCCTCAGCTCCCCAGCTTTCGGCAAGCCTCCTATGTGATGTCTGGAGAGCAGCACCTGGTCTCCCCTGAAGCCTGCAATCTGAGCCAAGGCGACCTCCAGGTCCACCGCAAAGCCATGCTGCAACGCCTCCCGGTAGAGTGCCAGCTTCTCGTCCAGCGGCCAACGCACGATCCCTCCCTCCTCTTTCTCCCTGATGGTGAACAGCAGCTGACACGGGGCGAAGTGCCTGGACAAGTCCCCTAGGTCAACTCTGGACGGGGGACCGTAATCCAGCCTCAGTTCAAGGACCTCTCCACTACGGAGGCGAATGCCCGCGAGCAGTTCAGACAGCTCGGTGCCGTCCCTGACGGGGATGGAGAGCACAACAACCTTGGAGAGGTGATCGTGCATCTTCCGTGGTCACCACTTTTCCGCCCAGCGCCTCCAGCCTTTTCCAGAAGAACTGGTCGCTTTTGGAGACGCACTCTGCTCTCCCCACCGAGCCACCAGCTGCGACGGCAAGAGAGGCGCCCATCATGCCGACCCTGTGGTCTCTGCAGGTGAAGCGAAAGGGCATGAGGCGTGCAGGCGCCAAGGACAGGCCGTCTAAAAGCGATTCCACGCGAAGACCAAATCCAGACAGGACCTCCCTAATCGCCGTCACCCTGTTGCTTTCCTTGGTCGTCAGCCTGGCCATGCCGCGCGCCAAGAGCGGCCTGAGGGCAGCCATGGGGGCCAACGAGAGCGGCATGTCTGGGAAGTCGTCGAAGTTCACCTCAAGCGGGGGAAGACCGTCCGTCTTCCTCCCGCCTAGCGGTTCCGGGCAAGAGACGATCCACACCCCGTTCGAGAACCTGCTGCTCGCACCCATCTTGGAAAACAGCCCAACCACGTCGTGATCCCCAGGGAAAGGAGGAGGATCGTAGAGCCCTGTGAGCTTCACCTCTCCCCCGGTGAGGCAGGCTGAAGAGGCATAGAAGGCAGACAACAGGTAGTCTCCAGGCACGTCTAGGACCCCGGGCGGCCTGCCGTTTGACCTTACCTCCAAGGTCCCGCTCCAACCCCTTGCGGCGGGCCTAAGCTGGGCCTCGAACGAAAAGCCCAGGCGTCTGAGTGCCCAGCCCGTGAGCATGACGTAGGAGATCGAAGGGACCTCAAGCACCTGAAGTTGCCCGCCTCCCATCAGCGCAAGGGCCATCAGGAAACCGCTCACGTGCCCGCTGCTCTCCCTTCCGATGACCCTCAGCGAGTTCCCCCTCAACCTGCCAGATGTCTGAAGCGGCAGGCACTCCTCGCTCTCAAGAGTAGGACATGGAGAAGAACGCACGTCGACGCCAGATGACCTGAGGCTGAGGACCAGCCCGGTCATGGGCCTGCGCCGAAGCTGCGCGCTCCCCGCGACGTTCAGGCGCGTGCCAGCGGCCGCTGCCATGGGCGCTAGCATCCTGACCAGGGTTGCCGAATCCTCGGCGTTCACGGAAGCAGCCTCGACCCAAGGCGCTGGATGAGTCAGAGACAGCTCTCCTGGTGCTTGGCCAACCCCTACCCCCAAGGAGCAGAGGGCGCTCAGCGTTGCCCTCAGATCCCCGCACGGCTCCATCCCCCGCAGCTCAAGGTCGGAGAACAGGGAAGAAAGGGCAAACCTCATGGCCAGCGACTTGGACCTCGGGGCTCTCGCGACCCCAGAAAGCTGGGAAGGGAGAACGTCGACCCTCATGAGGGACAGGCCTCGTCACCACAACCCCGCTCTTCTTGCGCAGGAAGAGCTCCACCGACGGACCCTCATCTCCCTCTTTGGTCACAGCGAAGACGGCTGGGCCGTTGCCGCTGACGCCAGAGGCCAACACCCCCCTGCTGGCCAGCTCTTGCAAGACAGACTCGTCGTAGCCAAGCGCTCTGGCCACTGCCCTCCCGTTCATGCTCATGGCCTCAAGCAGGTCTCCAGACCAAGCGACCTGGAAAGCGACCTCCAGATCCTGCCGCACCGAGCTGAGCGGAGACAGGTCAGGTGCCCTCCTTCCGCCAATACCTATGACGACCGAAGTGCCGTCTGGTGGCTGCGCGATTCCAAGGGGAGAAAAGCTGACGTTGTCCGCAAAGGCCACGCCACCTTCGTGAGAGGCAAGGGCGTCGTCCAGCGCGCCAGTGACCGAGAATCCCAAGGCAAATCCCAGCTGAGCGGCTATCAGGGGAGGGTAAAAGATGCCAGAAGCGGTCCCTTTAGGGCTGGAAAACTCTCTCACGGAGCCGATCACCGAAGAGAAGGCAGCGACGAGGAAAGCGCTGCTGCTCTTGAGGCCAACTCCCCTCGGCACCTCCGAGGTCACGGATAAGTCGGCGGGCCTCAGGTTAGCCTCGACCATGTACCAGCGCAGGGCCTCCTCGGCGTCAAGGCTCTTCCCAACGCCGAGTCTCCTAGCCCTCAGCAGTGCGAGCAGCTCCCGGTGGGCGCGACGGAGAGGAGCCTCGCTTGCGCTCCCGCGGAACTCTGCCCAAGCCCTCAGGTCGACTGCCATGGTCGCTCCCAAGCCGCAACCTAGGGCGTTGACCACGGATATGCCGCCAAAGGAAAATCCCTCGCGAGATCCCATGGATCCGCCCAAGACTTCAGGCCGATCCCGTGCAGCACCCCGATCAGGACCAACCGGCTTCGCGGTTGCCACTCGTCCCACCGTCCTCGCGTACTCGTCCCACCTCCTCTGGATGAGAGAAGCTTGCCAGCGCGAGAGAGAAACTCCAATCAAACCAGCGCGCTTCGCGTGGTCCGCAAGCACCATGGCCACCATGGCCTCGCAGACCGCCACTGCCCTCACCGCCACGCACGGGTCATGTCTTCCAGTCACGCTCACCTCGGCGGGAACGCCGCTCCTGAGGTCTACCGTCCTCACTGGCACTCTCGTCGAGCTGGTTGGCTTGAACGAAACCCTCACGACGATCGTGTCCCCTGTGCTGAGACCTCCCAGTATACCCCCGGCCACGTTCCTTTGAAAGCCTGGCCTGCCATCTCTCATAACCACTGAGTCGGCCGCCTCTCTTCCCCTCATCTCAGATGAGGCCCAACCCAGTCCGTACTCAAAGCCGGTGGCCGCGGGGATGGACATGAGGGCCTTGGCCAGGTCAGCCTTCAGCTTGTCGAAGACGGGTTCCCCCAAGGAACTTGGGGGCGAGTAGACCCTCACCTCTACGACACCTCCAACGCTGTCGCCAGCGGACAGGGCCGCCTCTATCTCCGACATGAGGGCTTCCTGGTCATCGGATAGCCCCCTCACGGGAGACCTGCGCGAGGCGAGCACCTCCTCCCGAGTCGGCTCGCGTGGCTCAGGAGATGCCCTGCCTGCAGACCTGAGGTATCCCGCCACCGTCGTGCCAAAGAGCATCAGCAACTTCTTGGAAGCCGCGCCTCCTATCACCCTTCCCACGGTCTCCCTCGCGCTTGCCCTTCCGCCTCCCCTGTAGTCCCAGTTCTGCGCCCCGTACTTGAGAAGATAGGGCAGATCTGCGTGCCCGGGACGGGGGAAAAAGCGAGTCTTCTCGTAAGGAGCGGACCTCACGTCGCGGTTTTCAACCCAGACCGCCACTGGGGCTCCAGTCGTTCTACCCCTGAAGGTCCCAGAGACTATCCTCGGGATGTCCGGTTCCATCCTCGGGGAGGCCAGCCTCCTCCCAGGCCTTCTGGCCTCCAGCTCCAACGTCAAGTCCTCTTCTTTCAAGGGCAAACCAGAGGGGAGACCGTCGATGACAGCCCCTACGGCCTCTCCATGGCTCTCTCCGAACGTCGTGATCCTGAGCGCCTCGCCGAAGGAGTTTCCTGGCAAGTTCCATCACCTCCTCCTCCAGATCGCTTGTCTTGATGTCCAGCCATATGGAGTCCGACATGAGCGCCTGCCTCACGAGTATCTCCTTGCCATCCACGTTGACAGACCTTCCGAGCTCGGCCCTCCTGAGGTAAGAGAAGTCCACGAATACCTCAGGAGTGCAGCTCGGCATCACGAGGGGCGGCACGGCGTTTATGACACAGTCTGGACAGGACTTCTGAAACTCGCCCAGAGAGCCCCATCCCTCGCAACCCAATCCCTTGAGGTTCAAGCGATCGCACAGCCCCGCCGCCTTGGAGGGGTCACGGTCATAGGTCTTCAGCGAAAAGCCCAGACGAGCCGCGGCTGCCGCCCCGGCCCTGGCAGCTCCTCCAGCCCCCACCACCGCGCATGACCCGCGGGCTTGCCTCAGCCTTTCCGCGAGCAGGGAGTACAGGGCAGAGTAGTCGGTGTTGTATCCCTTCCCATTCCAGACGACATTTGCGGCACCGACCTCGTCCGCCTCCCTTGAAAGATCTTTCAAGAACTTCAGGCAGGCCACCTTGTATGGTGCCGTGACGTTCAACCCTTGCGCTCCGCTCATGATCTTCGGGAACTCGCGTGAGAATTCATCAGGAGCGATCTGGAACCTGACGTAGACTGCATTCACGCCAAGGCGGGAGAAGACCAGACCGTGGAGCTGGGGTGAGACCGAAAGGGAGAGGTCGGCTCCCACTATGCCAAACAGCAGCTCGTCCAGCTCAATCACCTCCCCAAGCTCCTTCAAGGGCACCCTGAAGGTCGGCAATGGCGACCTGCTTCACACCCCAGCTTCCAGGGCGGTCCACAACTGGCATGCTGATCTGCGCCCCTTCTCTCTTCTTGTCCATGATCAGGGCCCTTTTGGCGACCCCTACTTCAAAGCCCGCACACGCCCCCATGCCTTCCTGGGAGCAAGCTTCGCTCACCGAAACCGGCAGCTTCAGCCGCCCAAGAACCGACATGAGCTCGTCAAGCACCTCTTGGTCGGCCAAGCCAAGCTCAACCTCAAGCCTCGCCTCCGCGATCATGCCAACGGAGACCGACGGACCGTGATGCAACCTGAAACCGCTCCCTGCCTCAAGCGCGTGTCCGACCGTGTGCCCGTAGTTGAGTACGATCCTCTTTCCAAAGACGTCCTGTTCGTCCTGGGCGACGACCTCGGCCTTTGCGGATAGCGACCTCACCACGAGCTTCTTCAGCGTCTCCGGGTCGCGAAGCGATGGAGGCCCGCTCAGAAGCCGCAGTATGCTTGTATCCAGGGTCATGCCATGCTTCACGATTTCCGGAACACCGTGCCTCAGCTCCAAGTCAGGAAGGGCAAGAAGCGCGGGAAGGTAGATCATCACTGAGCTTGGCTGCCTGATGGTGCCCAAGACGTTCTTCGCTCCAGCGAAGTTGATCCCGTTCTTCCCTCCGACTGCCGCATCGGAAGCCGACAGAAGGGTGGTTGGGACGTTCACAAGATGCATTCCCCTCATGTAAAGCGCGCTCGCCAAGCCAGCCACGTCAAGGGTACTTCCGCCCCCAAGGGCCACCAGGCTGTCGCCCCTAGAGGCACCGCAGCCCACCAAGCGCTTAAGCAAACTCAGCAAGACGTCGACCTCCTTGGCTTTCTCTCCATCTGGCAGCTCCTCGATGCAAGCAGGAGACATGACGTCCAGAAGCCTTGCGGCCCAGGGCGCCCCAGACACGGCCGAGCTCGTGACGACGAACTGCCTTCCTTTAGAAGAAGAAAGAGCCAGTTCGACCTCTTTCTCTCCCACGATGACCTCAGTGGAACCGTTGGACCAACCAAGCCTGAGGGACATCGCCCTCTTCCCTCCAGCTCTTCGGCCTGCTCCAGGGCCGACACGAGCGCTCTCGCCCTACGGATAAGTCCAGATAGAGCCTCTGGGGTTATCTGCTGGTCCCTGTCACTGAGCGCGCTCTTGGGGTCTGGGTGCATCTCTATCAGAAGCATGTGTGCTCCAGAGGCTACGGCTGCCAGCGCCAGAGGCTCAACCAAGTCCTGCCTTCCAGCCGCGTGGCTGGGGTCGGCGCACACGGGGAGGTGCGAGAGCCTCTTGGCCAACGCCATGGAGCCAAGGTCGAGCGAGAACCTAGTGCCGTCCTGGGCTGTGCGGATGCCCCTCTCGCAGAGCACCAGGCTCCCGTTTCCCCTTGCGAGCACGTAGTCGGCAGAAGACAACCATTCCTCAAGGGTCTGGTTCATCCCCCTCTTCAGGAGCACTGGGCGCCCAAACTCGCCAAGAGCCTCCAGCAAGGGAAAGTTCTGGGCATTCCTTGTGCCAACCTGAAGCATGTCGACGTCACGGAAAAGCGGGATGGTCCTAACGTCGAGCACCTCAGAGACGACCGGAAGCCCAAACTTCTCCCTGACCCTCTTCAGGATCTGGACACCTGTCTTCCCGAGGCCTGAGAAAGAATACGGGCTCGTTCTGGGCTTGAAGGCACCTCCTCTGAGTACCTGCGCCCCAGCTCTCTTCGCCGCCTCGGCGGCGACCATCATCTGGTCTTCTCCCTCGACCGAACAAGGCCCTGCAGCGACCACCAAGTTGCCGGGCCCCACGTGCACGCCCCCGACCTCAACGCTTGTGTTCTCGGGTTTGAAGTCGCGAGATGAAAGGAAGTAAGGCCTTCTCAGAGCCAAGACGGTCTCAGCGCTCGGCGGCAGGGAAGCAAGGAGCGTATCTGGTATGAACTCGTCTGGCCATGCCAAGAGGACCGTCCTTCCGTAGAGGTTGACCGTCCTCACGGATGCGGAGGAGGTAGCCATCCTCTCCTTCAGTAGAGAAGTCGTTGGTCCGTTGCCGATGACCACGATCATTCCTTCTTCCCCTCGGCAAACCCCAGGAGCTGTTTTGCTGTCCTCCGTGCCTCTTGAAGGGCAAAGCTCAGGGATCCTCTGGAGTAGGGGTTCATCGTCAGGATCTCTTGGACCACCGCGCTGTTCTGCCTCAAGCCCTCTGCCGCCGCGACCGCCCTCTTGAGGGTCCGTGTCTCGTAGGGGGCGAGGTCCAGAGAACGCTGAAGGGCGAAGTCCTCCAGAGCCCTCATCATGGCGAGAAGGAAAAAGCGAACCATGACTTGAACCGCGGACATGGCCTCGTCGTGCTGATCTGGTCTCGAGATCGTGACCAAGAACCCAGAGCCCTGCCAAAGGTCAATGGCGTCCTTCCAACGGGAAGCCGAAGTGCTTGAGCGCAGCAAGACGACCCTCTGGGTAAAGGGACCTTCAAGCCCCGCAAAAAGAGGGTGTGAGCTGACGTAGAAAAAGCTGCGGCGAACTGAGGCAGCCTCTATCTCTGGAAAGACCTTGGCCTTGGAAGAAGCTATGTCCATCACCAGTTTCCCCTCAAGCCCATGCAACGTCTCAGCCGCATGCACGGCCGCGGCCGGCTGTAGGGCAAGCACGACCACGTCAGCTGAGCTGAGTTTGCCCCCATCCTTGCCAAGTTGGAATACGGGATTACCAGCCCTGGCAAAGGCCGTCTGAAGCGTGGACGCCATCCTGCCCCTCCCCATGATAGCCACGCGGAAAGGGCTGCTGTTGAAGGCAGGTAGTTCCACCACCCTTGCAGCCTCGAGGATCGCCTGAACGATCGTCAGGCACTGCGCTGGCGGGATGCCCTTCTTCCTACACCTCTCTTCCCAAGCCTCCCCGACTTGCCTCTCGCGCTCTGGATCGAGCAGCGCCTGGCCGCTGGAAGCCTTCTCGGCGGCTATGAGCCGCGCCACCTCTAGGCGTCCTGCGAGCAACCCTGCGATTTGGTTGTCTATGGCGTCGATCCTATTCCTCAGCTGACGGAGGCTCATGGGATAAGACCTCCTGACCTCCTATGAGAGGAGGAAGCAAGTATGAAGACGGATTGGACCGGGAATGGGCCTAAACCGAATATTGGCGCCGGAGCCACACGTCCTTTCTGGACAACTTGGTAGCAGGAAATTCTAGTATATAGGTTTTTCTGAAACCTTGCTCGGCTGCGCACATCCGACCACGTGTTCTCCTCTCTCTTCGTTCCCGCCCGCTTTCCGCTCCTTTAGCCCACGGCATGGGTCACCGTTCCTAGGTTCAAGGTCTCTGGGGCACCTCTGCAGAAGGTGTTTCGGGCTTCCTAGCGGCGGGGTTCTCCTCGAACTCCACAGGCAACCAGTCCGCGCTTTTCGTGTCTGAAAGCGACACCTCACCCCTTACTTGGCTCGTTTCGCACGCGAAGCAGTGGAAGGACTGGGAAGGGACGGCGGACGCCCCACTTCGCCCTACCGAGCGCAGCATGGGACGAAAGGAACGAAAGCACCGCTGGGGCTCAGCCAGGATGCAGGGACGGAGGAGCTCGGGCTTTTTCTGCGGAGGCAGGTGCCCCACCAGCTGGCCGGCTTGCAGGCTAGGTCCATTTTTCCAAGAGTAAAGGCCTGACTCAAGCCTTGGGTGCAGGGCCGGTTCATCTCGGCAGGGAACGGGACACCCATCTGAGCGGCATGGAGACGGCCTCCTGCGCGCCGAGGAGGACTTCGCCAGGCCTCGACGTTGACCGTGAAGGAGAGGGAGCAGGGCGAGTAGCTGACCGTCCCGTTGGTCACCGAGCTCGAGCCCCCGACGTAGGTCACGTGCACCGTGGTCTGGTAGCCGGGAGAGGGGCCGCGCGGATTGGGGAAGTATAGGTTGAGCACGGCCGGGTTGTGCCAGGGGACCTGGACGCCTCCGCTGTAGCTGCCGTAGGGCGTGGTGTAGGAGTAGGAGACGCTGGAGACGTTTGGGATGAGGTAGGTGGTCCCTCCTATGAGGACAAAGGCGGAGTAGGTGTCCGTGCTGCCCCCCGGGACGCCCTGGGGGCCGAAGACGAGCATGGAGGTTGAGGCGGAGTAGCTGCCCTCCGCGAACTCGACGCCCTCCAGGGATGGGATGAAGGTGGTGCCGTCCAGCTCGTAGGAGACGTCCAAAGCGCTGACCAGGACGACGCCGGTGTAGTGGCCTTGGGACGTGGCAAGCAGGAGGTAATTGAGGTTGTCGTAGTTGCTGGTGACCGTGATGGTGGCCACGAGGGCGGGCAGGACTTCGGCCGGGATGAGCTGGAACCCAAGCGCCTCGAGGATGGCGCCGATCGGCACGGCGATCGTCAGAGAGAAGTCGGATCCGCTGGCCTCTGCGCTGCCAAAGGCGTAGTGATAGGGACTGCTCGCCGTGATGTCATAGGTGTCAAAGGGATAGTAGGTGACATTGCTGTACAGGGCGGAGGGGAACGGAGGCGCTCCGGTTTCGTTCGCGTAGACGTTGAAATCGCATGATTGAACGTAGGCCTCGTAGGAGTAGTTGGGCGGGCTGACGGGCCACTCCGCACCCGTCGACTCATCGACCTGGTAAAGCTGGAACTCGGCCTCACCTATGGTGCCCTCGGTGTAGG
>Ga0080003_1000109_pt1 | contig 58514 bp, 54 predicted proteins | sample JossMetagenome_FD_69206 | JGI IMG/M metagenome (GOLD analysis project Ga0080003, IMG submission 69206) | Hot spring microbial communities from Joseph's Coat, Yellowstone National Park, USA - JC2_E (SPADES assembly) (version 2) | ecosystem: Environmental > Aquatic > Thermal springs > Hot (42-90C)... | reverse complement strand
TAAGCAAGTGGTTCGGTGAATCAGAAAAGGCAATAAGGGAAATATTCAAAAAAGCAAGAATGGCAGCACCATGCGTAGTATTCTTCGACGAAATAGACGCAATAGCACCAGCAAGAGGGTATAGAATAGATAGTGGGGCAACCGACAGGATAGTTAACCAAATACTCGCAGAGATGGATGGTATAGCCCCCTTGCGTAACGTTGTAGTGATAGCGGCAACTAACAGGCCTGATATACTTGACCCAGCATTGCTAAGGCCTGGGAGGTTCGACAGAATAATATACGTACCACCACCCGACAGGGATGCTGTGCTTGAGATACTGAAGGTACACACAAGGAGAGTTAAGCTGTCTAGTGATGTTAATGTCCAGGAGTTAGCCGAGGCAATTAGGGTTTTATCAGCCGAGAAGGCGCTTACGCAACTCAACATTAGGGTTCAGGAATTTAAGAGCAAGGTCAGTGATGCGGTGGAGTCGGCGTTGAGTGAGATAGAGGGCCATAGTGATGTTAATAGGGATGAGGTTGCAAAATTAACTGAGGCACTTAACCACGTCAAGGCAATGCTAACTGGTGGTGACTTTAAGGGTAACAGTGGGTTAAGGGCTATGGCCAACATAGTTAAGGCACTTGCTGATGTGTTTGAGAACGCTGGTGGTAGCCAATCACAGGGTAATGGCCTTGAGTCGCTCAGGGAATTTAAACTATACGTGTCGCTCTACACTGGGGCTGATATAGCAGCCATCGTTAGGGAGGCTTCCATGATGGCGCTTAGGGAGGCCGTTACATCAACTAAAATGCCCTCAGACGTTGCAGTAACCATGAGGCACTTTCAAGTAGCCTTCCAGAGAGTTCAGCCATCATTAAGTGTTGAAGTACTTAGGAAGTACGATGAAATGTCAAGGATGCTCAGTAGGGTAATTAGAGGCCTATAATTCAGCCACTAGCCCTGGATCCTCACTAATAGCCTCCATTAGATCACCCATTAGACTCCATAGTGTAATGCTTTAAAGTAAGTAGCTACTAGGGTTAATTGGGGGTGGTTTTATTGCCAAGTATGCAGTAATCGGCTTGGGTAAAATAGGTACGGCAATGGTTAAGGCACTGCTAAAGATGGGGATTCAGGGTAATGAAGTGGCTGGGTCGGTTAAAAGTGAACGTAGGTTAAGGAAGGTTCAAGAGGAGTTACCGGAGATTCAGGTAACCCTCAGCAATAGGGAGATTGTTAAGGGTGCCGAGGTTGTTATCCTGGCGGTTAAGCCTAGGCAAGTCATCGATGTGGTTAAGGATATTGGGGCGCTGCTTAACGATTCTAAGCTACTTATATCAGTGGTTGCAGGCTTATCAACCAGGGTACTGGGTAAGTTGACCAGGGCTAGGGTTATTAGGGCCATGCCCAACATATCAATACTGGAGGGTTCAGGGGTAACCGCTGTTTCAAGGGGTCCCAGGGCTACGGACTTAGATGTTGAGTTTACCTGCAACTTATTCAACACCGTTGGTAAGTGTTACCTTGTTGATGAGGAGTATATGAATGCCATAACCGCCTTAAGTGGCTCAGGGCCTGCCTACGTAGCCATGATTGCCGAGGCCCTTTGGGAGGCCGGCATACTCGTGGGTTTACCATCAGACCTGGCCTGGTCACTCTCAATAGATGTCATAGAGTCTGGGGCTAAGTTACTCAACTCCAGAAAGCCCTGGGAGATAGTTAGTGATGTAGCTACTCCAGGTGGCGTAACCATAAGCGGCATTAAGTACGCTGAGGAGAGGGGCCTTAAAGGCCTATTAATGGGTGTTGTTGAATCAGCCTACAGGAGAAGCATGGAGGTTCAGAGGATTATTGAGGATACGATAGAGAATAACCTTCATGATTCGGAAAGCAGTAAGTAAGGCTTTATTTTACTAACTAGGGAAAATATTAAAAACATACGCTACTATTTATGATAATTAGTCAATAAAAATGCTATTTCAACATTTAAGCGCTAGGCTTCTAATTTGTCCATAAGACTATGTGAGCTATGTTTTAAAACTCCCCCTTACTAATGCCTAACATGCCGTACGATGTACCATATGTACCAACCCCAGAGGTCGTTGTAAGGAGGATGCTTCAGGTCAGTGGTGTAAAGCCCGGCGAGGTTGTTTACGACCTTGGTTGTGGTGACGGTAGGATAGTGATAATGGCTGCTAAGGAGTTTGGCGCCAGGGCCGTGTGCGTCGAGATAAGGAATGACCTTTATGAGCAAACCCTCAGAAGGGTTAAGGAACTCAACCTGGAGAACGTGGTTAAGGTTATTCACGGCAACTTCTTCGAGGTTCCGATAGGCGATGCCGATGTGATAACCATGTACCTGCTAACCAGCGTTAACCAAATGCTCAGACCTAAACTCGAAAGGGAGTTAAGACCAGGGACCAGGGTTGTTAGCCATGATTTCGAGGTTCCAGGTTGGAAACCCCTACTGGCCGAGGACGTCTACGAAGAGTGGAGGAGCCACAAGATATACCTATACAAGATACCTGGTGCTGAAATACCAATACCTAACCAAGTCCAGGTTAACATACCCAGTGAGTACTCTGATGTGGCTAAGCTGCTTGATGGGCGTAGGTCAATAGAGGAGATAGCTGAGAAGACGGGCTTAACCATGAGGAGGGTTAGGGAGATTATTAATGAATTAGAGAAGCTGGGGGTTGTTAAGGAGGTTAAGGTCGTCAAATAGGTACCCTAGAGACCACATTAAGGCTAAAGATCAAAACCTGGAGTAAAAGTTAAAACACCCACATCAAGTACACGCATCATGATTCATGAGGAGAAGGTTACTGACGCTGAATTGGGTGCCGAGTCGATTAAGGACCTTATTGAGTCATATAACCTAATTGGCGGCTTCATGGCCAGGAACCTTTATGATGCAGCGAATATACTTAAGTCGATGTACAGTGACCCAGACGTAACGGTAATACTCTCCTTCACGGCTAATTTAGTATCCACGGGGCTTAGGGGGATTTTAAGGGGGATTATTGAGAGGGGGTTAGTGGATGTTGTCATAACCACGGCGGGTACGGTGGATCATGATGTGGCTAAGTCCCTTGGGGGAGTTTACTTTAAGGGCTCATTCGATGTTGATGATTCCGAACTTCTGGATAAGGGGATCCATAGGATAGGTAACGTGTTCGTCAGGAGGGAGCACTATGGACCATTGGTTGAGAAGGCGGTCCATGCAACCCTAAGCCGAGTTAACAAGGATGAGATTGGTGTGAGGGAGCTCCTGTGGTTAATGGCTGATGAGCTGGACGACTCCTCGTTAATAAAGGCCGCCAGGAAGTCATGTGTACCAATTTACATACCTGGTTTTGTGGACGGCGCCTTCGGTACGGCAATATTAACGTTCAATGAGGTTCAGAGGGCTAGGAGTGGGGGTAGGAGGGTTAACATTAATGTGCTTAGGGATGAAGAGGAGTTAATGAACATAGTTTACTCAAGTAAGAGACTGGGCGCGGTGGTGATTGGTGGGGGTATTAGTAAGCACCATGTCATATGGTGGAGTCAGTTTAAGGGCGGCCTAGACTACGTAGTTTACTTAACCACGGCAACAGAGTGGGATGGGTCTCTAAGCGGTGCCAGGCCTAAGGAGGCTATTAGCTGGGGTAAGGTTAAGCCGAGCGCCATGTCGACGTTTGTCGTTGCTGATGCGACAATAACAATACCAATACTGTTCAACTACATAGCCTCAGAGATTAAATTTAGGAGTAGGAATATGGGTGTTTACCCATGGAGTTGCCAATAGTGGTTGCATCATCAACCTTGGCATCGATAATAGCAGCCTACGTTATCTTGAAGTGTAAGTGTGCCTTAGCGCCTGATGTTCATAAACCCAACAGGCCCCTCATACCTAAGCTAGGTGGCTTAGTCATACTGGCATATGTAACCGTTTCACTGGCCTTAACGGGGTTAGGGGGCTTAGGTATCAACCCAACCTATGGTATAGTATTCTATACAACGCCCATAGTCCTAGGCGTAATAGGCCTAGTGGACGACTTCACAAATGTCCATGAACTACTTAGAGTTGGTGCCTCTGTGCTTTACCCATTGGCGGTGTTGGTGATTATGGGTAACTTCGACTACCTCTACTTCCCGATAATAGGACACTTCTCAAACCCAATAGTCGTGGCGATACTGACAATTGCCGTTTATGGAGTGTTCTCAAACGCAATAAACATGATGGATGTGGTTAATGGAGTTGTACCATACTCAATGATATTAACATCAATAATACCCCTAGCCTACTCAATAATAACCAGTAACGTTGCATTACTTCAAATGACACTGACGCTACTAGTACCATCAGTGGTTTTGTTCGCGCTTAACAAGTACCCGGCCAAGTTATTCAACGGTAATGGCGGCACATATGCGCTTGGTGCATTAGTCTCTGGTTTAATACTGTACAGTGGGTTAGGTACATTAATACTACTGGTTATGGTACCCTATGTGGTCAACGGCCTACTAATAGTGGTCAGCTCCAGGGGCATTAAGTCTAGGGAGAAGCTTAAGCCATCAACATACATGAACAACTACGTAATATACCCGAACCTTGATGAAGGCTCAACATTAACACTAATGAAGATGATAGTGATTGATGAGCCTGGTGACGAAGGTAAGGTGGTGAGGGGATTCTACATGTTATTTAACATGGTCACCGCCTTAACTATATTATTATTCATTGTACTTTACTTGTTTAGGTGGGTCTAATGGTTAAGTCGGCACTATACCTAACCGTTGTCTCATGGGCTCTCCTATTAATTGGCATGGCCATACTGGGTGCTATTGCACGCGTCCTCGGTAACCCATGGCTCCTCGTGGCTGTTGGTATAATTATTGTTGCTGCCTGGTCAGTGTTCGTGTATGATATGGCTAGGGGTTTAGTCACTAAACGGGTTAGGCGTCGTTGAATCAATATGAGTTAACGTAACGCTGTTTAACGAGTTAACGCATTACGAGTACCTCCAAACACCCTTACCCCTGTAATTGTAAACAATGGCCTTGTAGGCGGTGACATACTCAAGGGTATAGCCTAGGCCCTCCCTCCCTATGCCCGAATCCTTCCTACCACCGAATGGGTAGTACCCTATGCCGTGCCTTGGGTAGTCGTTGACGTAAACGGCCCCAACCTCAAGCAGCCTAGCAGCCTTCCTAATCTTACTAACGTCATTGCTGAATATGGCTGCGTCAAGCCCATACCTCCTACCATTGGCAAGCTCAATTGCCTCATCAAGGTCCTTAACCTTAACTAACACTGTTATTGCGGCGAAAACCTCCTTGTTGTAGAGGTAAAGGTCCCTGACCCTACCTGTGTCCACCTCAATCAGGGTTGGTTCAATGTAAGTTGGCCCCAGTTTCCTACCACCGTAAAGGACCCTACCTCCCTTGGAGATGGCGTCTTGAGTTGCCTTAACCACCTCATCAGCGGTGGCTTCATCAATCAGTGGCCCCATTGTTGTTTCAGGGTCCCTTGGGTCACCAACCTTAACCTTGGATAGCTCCTCTATTAGGCTTGCCTTAAGTTGGTCATAAACACCAGGTTCGGCGAATATGAATTTAACGGCATCGCACCTTTGGCCAGCATAACTGTATATGCCTATTGCGATTCTTTGCGCAGCCCACTTAGGGTCAGCATCGTTGAGCACTATGGCTGGGTCACCGCCTCCCAGTTCCATTACGAATTGTTTGATTCCAGCCTCCCTGATAACCTCAACACCAGTCTCCGTGCTACCCGTGAGTGAAATAACCCCTATCCTCCTATCCGAAACCACCTTACCCATATCCCTGCCTGGTATCGTTAACACAGCCAATGCCTTAGGTGGGAAGCCCGCCAGCTCAAGTACCCTGGCGAAGAGTATAGTTGGCAATGGGTCAGCTGAGGCGGGTTTAATCAACACGGCGTTGCCGGCTATGGCTGAGTAGGCTATCTTATTGACCGTGTCGAAGAGTGGGTAGTTAAATGGGACTATGGCTAAGACAACACCCACAGGCTCCCTCTTAACAATAGCCTCACTCTCAAGAGCATCAACACTCCAGTCACCTGGCACGTAATCACCCTGTAGACCCCTAACATCAAGGTCAAGTCTCCTGAGCCTCTCAATGGCCGAGTTAACTTCACCATTGGCCGCTGACCTAGTTTTACCTGCATTAGCCACAAGGATGTTGACGAAGTCATCCCTGAACTTATCAAGCAAATCCGCAGCCTTATGAAATACCTCAAGCCTTCTTTGACCAGGCATGTCACGAATAGCCCACCTACCCTCCCTATACGTGGTTTCAATGGCCTGCTCCGTAATGTTGCCCGGTAAACGTGGTACCTTGGCTATTATGGATAGGTCTATTGGCGACTTAACGTCAATCCAGGAATCACCGGTGTACCATTGGCCATTTATGTAGGTTGGGAATAAAGGTGTCCCATCAGGCCCAACCTTAAGTATTGATGATAGGTCTGGTGACTTAACCTCAACCTTAACCTTCCCCTTAACCTCCACCATACTTACTAGCCTTGGATAAGGCTTTTAAATGATTCGGGGTTTCTCGGTTAAACTAAGTGTACCCGGTAAATCCCCCCTCAACCCGCCTTAGGTTCAATTCCCTCCTCCATCTCTGAAGCCACCTATAAATGGTTGAGGGCTGCTTACCGTTAATCAGCATCACCACGGCCTCCCTGGCTGCTCTAGCATTATCGTAGTCACCGATTATACCCACAACCCTATCCTTAACGGCTATCCTAGTTTCCGTTAACTCCTCCAGGTTCCTCTTAACCCTACCATTCTCGCCGATTATCAGTGCCCTAATCCTACTCATGTGGTTCTCCTTATCCTTACCCACATAGTCCCCTAGGTCAATGGTTTCAAGGTACTTGTCATCACTAAGCAACTCCAAGGCATCCTCCCTGGGGAATCCCAGTGATAATGCTTGTATTATCTGTCTGGCCTTTATGACTGAGTCAGGTTTGGACTCATTAGTTGGGGTTAGCACCACTGAATCATCCTTCACCTCAACCTTAACCTTCAACCTACCCTCAATGGCATCCTTAACGTCATTATTAATTAGAATTCTAGCCCTCTCTAGGGGAATCTCTAAGGGTCCGCCGAAGTAGTACGACATGGCTACCTCAGTGGGTTTGTTAAGCTGCTCTAAATAAACCTTAACCTTTAAACCAAAGCCACTGGTTTTAAATTACTTAAGAGTACTTCCTTCTCAATTGCTTGGCTGCCTCAACCATGGAACGTAGCTTAGCGAAGGCTATCTTCCTGCTGTACTTCCTAAACATGCCAACTCCGAATCCGCAGTCTGGGTTTAGCCATATCCTAGATGGATCGAGGACCCTGGCAAGCCTCTCAGCCCTAGCCACAACCTCACTGGGCTCCTCAACCCTACTCCCCCTAACCTCAATTACACCTAGCCCAATCTCCCTATCCTGGGGTAGAAGTTGGGCGAACTTGGCTGGGTCACCACTACCTGGGCTTGCGTACTCCAGCACGTACTGCTTAACCTTAATGTCAACTACATCGGGGGCTAGCCTCTCGTAACCAATACCGTAGAATGGGGAATCGGGGTTAGGCCACCTGTCCATGTGCATCCCTATCCTAACACCGTCAATACCCTTAATTGTCTCGTTTATTAAGTCCTTAGCCAAGCTGAGTTCGTTCCTAAAACCCCTATACCTCTGCCCATTAAGCTCCTGGAGGACCTTCCTGTATCTATCTGGTTCATTCTCCGTAGCCTCAATCAAGTCGCCGAGCATTGGTTCATCCAGTTGGACAAAGTAGACGCCCAGTTCCCTTAACCTAACTATCTCATTCCTAACCAGTTTAAGGTACTGTTCAGCCAACTCCTCAGGTTCCTTGTAGTAATCCTTAGAGTACTTGGCGTGCCAAGCCTCCCACATTATCAGGTAAGGGCTTGGTATGGTTACCTTAACCCTCCTATTGGTTATACTCAGGGTGAATGAAGCCTCATCCACGGTGAACGGCTTATCCTCAATAGGCCCCACTGCAACGGGCCTATAGTAGGTTAACTGGGCCTTGTAGCGCTTCATTATTTCAATGCCCTGCGGGTTTATCTCGGATATGTGCATTACCTTGAAGCCCGGTATCTTCTGGCCGACGAAGGCGACGAAGCTTGTCCTCCTCTGCTCCCCATCAGTCAACACATCTATGCCGGCCAACTCCTCCTCCTTAACCGTCAACTTCACTGCATCGTTAACGTACTCCTCATACTCATCCTTATCCATCTTACCCCTACTGAACGCCTCAAAGGCCTCAATAAGCCACCTGGGCCTTGGGAAACTACCAACCACGGAGGTTATGAAGGTCTCCTCAACCATTAATAATGCGTAATGGGGGTTATTTAAAAGCATTTCAATGGAATCTACGCAACCTTTAGCTTTGCCATCAGCTCGTCGTGAGGTCATCAATCATCAGGTTTGATACCCATCATCACTACTGGGTTCAACAAGCAGCCACCTAATAACACTTACCGAAACGTAAACTAAGGGGCTGGTAAGTGAGGGCGATACTAATTTAAGGGTTATAAATTCTGTGCATGTTCATGAGTAATGTTGATATATGGGGTTACGTTAAGTTGGGTAACGTGGTTAGTGTGGCCGCCGCCGTACTAATTCTGGTTGTCCTCTTCGGCGTAGCGTTAATGGGTCTACAGACAATATTTGCGCAATGGGCGTTGGCCATAATGTGGGTTCTATGGTTAATGGGCATAGTGGCCTACGTATTCTATGCCTCAGCCAGGTTAAGGGTAAGGGCGCTGATGGTTTATGCGGCACCAGCAGCATTAGCAATAACCCTAATCGGCCTAGTACTCCTCACTATTCATTCATTCCTCGGGGCGGAGCTAATAGTGCTGGGTTACTTCCTAGAACCAATAGCAGGCGTATCCCTATACCTAACGCTCCTAGGCATTGAAGGTAGGTTGATTAAAGCTGCAACACACGTGTTCTTCTGGGGAGCCGTGGTGTTCACGGTTGGATTACCTATAATACTGGTTAAGGACCCCTACATATCAATAATGGGGGACTTAATTAAGCTAATTGGCCTAGTGATACTCATTATGTTCAAGTAGGGAGGGGATGGCGCGATCCCGTTGATTAACAATAATATTTAAACATAGAGAAACGCTTAAAAGTTAATCATGCAGTGGAATAGTTAAGCGGGGGTGCCCGAGCCTGGTCAAAGGGGGCGGACTTAAGATCCGTTGGCGTAGGCCTGCGTGGGTTCAAATCCCACCCCCCGCACCATTTGCAAATGCTACTTCAAGTTTCTTTTCATAAATTTATGCATGCATTACACAGTAATGACGTATTTATGTAGCTGGTGAAGATAATGTTCATGGTATTATCCAACCCGGTTAACATGGTTTGGATCCACTTTTGTGGGGTTCCTTAAATTGAGATATGCTTATAAAGGGTGGTTGGTTTAGTTCATTAATGGCTGAGGCTGGTCAGGGTAGGCAGATAGTACGTATAGGGGATACTGACCTTGATGGGTCTAAGGCTGTTGCCTACGCCTTAGCTAGAATTAAGGGTATCGGTGTATCGACCGCTGTGGCGATATGCAGGAACCTGGGCATTAACCCACTGGTTAGGTTGGGTGAGTTAAGTGAGGATATGGTTAGGAAACTTGACTGGAGTATTAGAAACCTACACCAGGTTGCCCCAGGTTGGTTCGTTAATAGGCCTAAGGACCCTGAGACAGGTAGGAATGTTCACCTGATAGGCGCTGACCTGATACTGGCAGCTAGGAACGACATTGAGAGAGAGAAGCGCATACTCTCATGGAGGGGCATTAGGCACAACCTTGGTTTAAAGGTTAGGGGGCAGAGGACGAGGACAACGGGTAGGCTTGGGCCAGTTGCCGGCGTTCAACGTAAGAGGACTGCCGCTGGCGCCGGTGGTGGAGGAGGGGGTGGTCAGGGTTAAAATGGCCTATTAGCAGTCCTAATAACGCTTATTAACTTCCCTGGTAAGATGCTCATTATGCTGAGGATCCACATGCTTCAATACGCGAGTAAATTAGGTGACCCAGAGTACAACATAGGTAGGCTTAGGGATTATGCTAGGAGGAATTGCAGGGGTGATGGTAACGAGGTCTTGGTGACCCCTGAACTGTACATACATGGCTACATGTCCAGGGACCTTCACCTACAGTTAGCTGAACCGTTCGATGGCAAAATCGTTAATGAGTTGGTTAACATAGCTAGGGAGGGTAGGTGCACCATAATAACGGGCATGTCTGAAAGGGACAAGGACTCTGGCGTTGTGTATAACTCAGCCATAGCCGTGGGTGAGGGGGGCTTAATTTCACTCTACAGGAAGAGGCATCTACCAAGTTACGGGGTTTTTGATGAGGCCAGGTACTTTGGGGTGGGTAGGGGTGATGCGCCGGTTTTCTCAATAAATGGTGTTAAGGTTGGCTTAGCAATATGCTACGACGCCTTCTACCCGGAAATATCCAGGTCTCTCATGCTTAAGGGGGCTAAGGTCCAGTTCTACATAAGCGCTGCACCGGATATGTCTAGGACCCACTTTGAAACCTTTATTAGGGCTAGGGCCATGGAGAACGTGTCCTACGTTGTCTACGTTAACACGGTGGGCCAGTACGATGGCTTAGGCTTCTTTGGTGGAAGCTTCATCGTTGACCCACTGGGTGAGGTTATTGCTAAGGCTAAGTACTATGAGGAGGATGTCGTGGTGGCTGAGATAGACCCCAACCTTGTTGATAACTTTAGGTCGATTAGGCCAATACTTAAGGATTACACGCTTGATGATGTAAGGTACCTGTACAGGAACTACAAATCAACGTATAGGGCATATTAAACACCGATAACCGCGGAAAAATATAAAAACATACATCACGCATTCAATGGTTAGATATGGCCCTTGAAGCAGCATTGCCTAGGGAGGTTACTGATGCATTGGGATTAGTCATTAATGAACTTGATGGCTTGCTTAGGGGTGTTAATATGTCGTCTAACCTTAGGGAGTCCGCAATGCACTACATACGTAATAAAGGTAAGATGATTAGGCCCCTACTAACCCTAATAACCACGTATACGTTGGGTGGTAATGTTAACGATGCCGTTAACCCAGCCATAGCAGTAGAGCTAATACACATGGCCACCCTACTCCAGGATGATATAATAGACGGTCACCTGGTTAGGAGGGGATCTGAAACACCATTTAAGAGGTACGGCACAGAATACACCATATTAGCAAGCGACCTGCTTATAGCTAAGGCTATAGAGTACTCACTTAAGTCCAGGACCATGAAGGTGACCATGGAGCTCACCAACGCGGCCTTAAGGTTAGCCATAGGCCAGTCCTATGAGCTTGAATACAAGTTAAACGGCAAAATCAATATGGACATCTACATGAGGATAATTGAGAATAAGACCGCGTCCCTAATAGCCGCCGCAATAGCCCTAGGTGGCTACGTGGCTAATGTTAATGATGACGTCACTAGCCTACTTAGGTTGCTTGGGGAGAAGCTTGGGGTTGCCTACCAAATAAGAGATGATATAATAGATTACCTTAATCTTGATAAGGATAATCCAAGCGGCCTAAGAAGCGTTGATGTTAACATAATTGACGCATTGAAGGTGGAGGGCTCCAACAACCCACTTGGGGATGCGGTTAACTTGTTTATGAGTTACATAAGTGAGGCTGAGGCCACGGCGGCGGCTATACGGGGCAGCTCCGTGTTCATGGGTATTATTAATTATCTTAAGCATCCTATAATTGAAATTAAGGAAAAAGGCACTGGGTTTAAGAGTACTTAGGATTTTTAATACATCCCTAGTATTCAGCGACCTTAGGCGCCCTGCCGAGTATCTTAAGCGATTCCTGGGCGGCAACAAGCCTAGCCACTGGGACTCTGTACGGTGATGCACTGAAGTAGTCTAAGCCTCTGCCAACCACCTCTGCGAGTATCCTAATGGAGTCTGCGTCACCGCCATGCTCACCGCATATACCGACCTCAATATCCGGCTTAACGCTCCTAGCTAAATCCACGGCTATCTTCATCAACTTAGCTACACCATCACGATCAATAGTTACGAATGGGTCATAGGGTAGTATGCCTAGGCCGAGGTACTGGCTCATGAACTTGTTCTCCACGTCATCCCTACTGAAGCTGAAGACTGCCTGAGTTAGGTCATTAGTGCCGAAGCTCATGAAGTCCACGACCTTGGCTATCCTATCGGCCGTTAGGCAGGCCCTAACGGTCTCCATCATTGTGCCAACCTTAAACTCCACACGGTCACCATACCTCTTAAACACGTCCTCGGCGGTTGGCTTAACGACATTGTTTATGATGTATTCAAGCTCCTTGTACTCGGAAACCTGAGGTATCATTATCTGGACCTGTATGCTCTTACCCCTCTTCTTGAGTTCAAGGGCAGCCTCAAGTATAGCTCTAACCTGGGCTGCGTAAATGTCTGGGAAGGTTATGCCTAGCCTAACACCCCTATGACCCATCATCGGGTTAGCCTCCATTAAAGCCTTAACCCTGGCCAGTAGGGACTCTTTCTCAACGTCAGGTCTACCCAGGGCCCTCGCCTTGGTTACATCAGCCACGAGCTCCTCTATGTTAGGTAGGAATTCGTGAAGCGGTGGGTCGAAAAGCCTAACGGTGACTGGGTAACCCTCCATTATTTCGAATATCTCCTCGAAGTCCCTCCTCATTAACTCTGCCAGCTTGTTTAAGGCATCCCTCCTCTCATCTGCGTTGGCGGACAGTATCACGCTCCTGAATAACTCAAGCCTACCAGGTGCCCTAAACATCCTCTCAGTCCTAAGTAGGCCGATTCCCTTAGCCCCAAACCTCCTGGCTATGGATGCGTCCTCGGGTGTATCCGCATTAGCCTTAACCCCGAACACGGACACTGAGTCAGCCATGTTAAGTAGCTCGTAGAATTCGGGTGGCAGCTTCGGCTCGATGGTTGGGACCTGGCCGATGTAGACGTTGCCGGTGAAGCCATCTATGGTGACCCAGTCACCCTCCTTAATAACTGCATCACCTGCCCTAGCAGTCCTCGTGGAGTAGTCTATCTTAAGGCCCTCCGCCCCCACCACGGCTGGCCTACCTATTGCCCTAGCCACCACTGCGGCGTGGCTTGTTGCACCACCCCTACTGGTCAGTATGCCCACTGAGGCATAGAATCCATGCACATCATCTGGCTTAGTCTCCTCCCTAACCAGAATAACCCTCTTACCTGCCTTAGCCCACTCCACGGCTGAATCTGGGTCAAAGACCGCCTGCCCACTCACGGCACCTGGTGATGCAGCTATGCCCTTGGCTATTGGCTTAGGCGCCTTGGCCTCATCAATCCTTGGGTAAAGGACCTGCAGTATGTGCTGGGGTTTAATGGTCATGACGGCCTCCTCCTTGGTCATCCAACCCTGCTTAACCATATCAACGGCAACCTTAATCATGGCCAGTGGGTTCATCTTGGCGTTCCTGGTTTGCAGGAACCAGAGCTTACCCTTCTCAATAGTGAACTCCACGTCCTGTACAGCCTTCTTAGTCCTCTCAATGAGCTTAACCCCATTGTAGAGCTGCTCATAAACCTCAGGCATCTCCTTCTTAAGCTCTGAAATCGGCTTAGGTGTCCTAATACCAGCTACAACATCCTCACCCTGGGCATAGGGTAGGTACTCCCCGTAAAGTTCATCCTCACCTGTGGCTGGGTTCCTTGAGAAGACTACGCCTGTGGCTGACCTCCAATCAGCATTGCCGAAGACCATGGTGACCACTGATGCAGCCGTGCAGTCAGCTATGTCGGGGGTTATCTTATTCGCCTCCCTGTAGAACCTAGCCCTCGGTGAGTTCCATGACTTAAAGACAGCCTCTATTGATAGCCTTAACTGCTCCCATGGATCATCAATAATCTTACCCACCCTCCTTAGGTAAACTTGCTTATAAATCTCAACAAGCTCCTTAAGGCCCTGTAGTGGTATTTCAGGATCCTCCTTGACGCCGTACTTCCTCTTAATCTCGTCAAGCGGCTTGTTAAACTCCTCCTCAGGTATCCCAAGCACTATCCTTCCGAACATCGCCAGGAACCTCCTGTATGCATCGTAAGCGGCGTGCTCGCTCCCTATGAACCTTATGAAGCCCTGCAGGCTCCTATCGTTCAAACCGACGTTAAGCACCGTATCCATCATGCCTGGCATTGAAACCGCTGCACCAGACCTGACACTGACCAGTAGTGGGTTATCCTCACCACCGAATTTCCTACCTGTCTTGGCCTCAAGGTACCTTACACCCTCAATAACCTCATCCATTAGCCCCTCCGGCAGCTTCTCACCAACCCTATAATACTCCCTACAGGCCACTGTGGTTATCGTGAAGCCTGGAGGTACCGGTAGGCCCAACCTAGTCATTAATACGAGGCTTGTTGCCTTACCCCCAAGGAGCTTAACATCATCTGGGTTTGCCTCCTCAAACGTTAGCACGTACTTCCTAGCCATCGCCCCTCACTTAACTTAATCTTTTTAAACATTACTCCCTTTAAAGAGATTTTAAACAAAATATTGTACTTAATCATTAGCGGCAGTAATACGTTTACTTCAATGCCGTGAATATACATCGATTTAAGTATTTATCAATATGCTAAGTGAAATGATGGAAAAGCAATACGTGCGGATCATCACTTCACACGTTAAATTTAAGGTAACTTAACAAGTCCTCACCATCAATCATTAACCTGCCATCAATGAACTCATACCTTCCCCTACTCCTCCTAATCAACGCATTAACCAACTCCCCCTCATCTATGGTTGATGCACCCAGCCTATCAAAAAACCTGTTTATGGCCCTAATATCCCTGGTCAGCAACTCTACTAGGTTTGGGTGTGAGGCGTCAACAGCTGACCCCCAGTCTATTATGAACAGTTTATTGTTCCAATTCAAGATGTTGTATTCACTTAAATCTGCGTGAATGAGCCTACCGGCTATGAAGGCCTTCTCCACGTTAAGAACCACGTCAATGTAAGCCGCCTGTGCATCCTCCGGGGGCGCATCCTTTAGGGTTGGTGCGGGTGCACCTTCATCGCCTATGAACTCCATGACAAGTATGTTGCTGTAGAAGGCTATTGGCTTAGGTACCGTGACCATGGCATCATAGGCCCTCCTCATGTTCCTAAACTCCTTCCTACACCACATACTGGCAAACTTAAATGGGTTACTTGGCTTACGGGTAAACCTCCTATCACCCATTATGTAGGGGTCCCTATTAATGAACCTGTTGGCTAGTGTGTAGTAAACCTTAAGCGCAATGTCCCTACCATCATAGTCCTTACCCCATATTACCTTAGCCTCCTTACCCTGTGCAATTGGACCATAAACCTCAAGTACAATCCTCCTGTTCATTAACTCGTAAAGGGCCTTAAGGGTGTATTCGTTGAAAACATCATCAACTAGCTTAAGCTGGTCAATATCCTTTATCCTAAACCTCCTCTTCTCAATCCTATCCCTCTCAATCCTGGTTTCATCATTAGGCACAGGGTTAAGTTCATGCAGGACGTTAATAAGCATTTACCTCCTGTTATCCCACGTACCTAGCTCAAGGTAAGAACGCGCCTTAAGCTCTACTTTAACTATCTAAGTGCTTAATAAAACCCTAGCAATCTAATTAGTTTAAATAACCTTAATAACCATGCCATGAACAATACATGAGCAGTGTCCCCCTTAGTTGAACCACCCTGGGCATTATCCTTAACTAGACTTCCATTAAACAGTTTAATGGGTACGTCTAAGTTACCTACCTGGATTTCGCACCCAGCATAGTTAACCCCCTGGGTTAGTAGGCCATTAAGTGGAGTTGCCAGTATTTTGGTTAGGTTATAGAAGTCGTAGCTGATTAAGAAGCCGCCAAGCAGTAATGACCCGTTGATTAAGGTTAAGCCGGTGGCTTGGGAGGTCTCGTTGAAGAGTGTGATTGGTGTGAAGGTGCCGTATGCTGGATTCTCAAATTGAAACACAACACTTAGCCCGTAGCTTAATGGCAGGCATGATGGGTTAATTAAAGTACCATTGGGGTATAGTATCAGTGGTGTATAGTAGGTTAAGGGGCCCAGTGGAGCTAACCTAGGCACACTGAATATGTCGTAACCATAGTCAGTTTCATTACCCAACACGTAATTGACACCGGCCGTTGCGGAGTAGGCGGTGGTATAATTAACGTACTGATTCAATTCCACAGTGAAGTACCTTAGGTATAATGGGAACTCCCCCTGCTCATTAATCTCAGGAGGGAGCGGCATAACCCTACTACTGGTGTTTAGGTCATTACCAAACCAGGTGTAGAACGTAACCACGCCAGGTAGGGGGACGACGTAGTGGAGTGAGCCCTCGTAGAGGTAGTGGTGCCATAGGCTGTACCTGTAGCCATTATACATCAGCAGGTAGCCCCCGGGCACCGTTAAGTTGCCTAAAACCTCACCCAGGGTCTCGTAGCCTGTTTCAAAGGCGTACACGGTGTAGTTGAGGCCATTAATGGGTGTGGTGATTAATACGAACCACCTGGCCTTAAGCGTAAGCGGGTTCTGCAACCCACCGTTAAGGGGGTAGGTTACGTTGAGGATCCACCTAACACCCCCAGTACTATTACTGAGTGATGTTGACTTAAGCACAATGGGGTAGGATGTTGGGGTGGCGTTGGTTATCACCAGGGTGAAGCTTAGGTTGGCGACCCCAATCCAAGGGGCTGTGGCATTCTCCTCACTAACCAGTTCACTGTAGGTTAACGGTTCACTAAGCCTAAGGGACTCCACGTAGGATAAGGATGGCTCCGAGTGGGCGAGGTTCATTGACACAACGTAGGATTTAGTAACATAAACTGGTGGCGTAGGTGAAGAGGGGACGTAAACCCCTAGGCCAATTAAGGATACTAACGAAAGCATGGCCACCATTAATATGCCCAATGCCACCAACCTCATAGCCACCACCCAGATCAGCGTCATAAACATAGATAAACCTTTCCCTATTCGAATGCCCTTGTGGTGAGGCGCAGAAGCGATTTAAATCCAACTGTACGGTGAAACTTAATGAGGTATAGAGCCTTAGGTAGAACTGGCCTCACCGTGTCTGAGATTGGGCTTGGGGCTTGGTTCATAGGAGGCATGTACGGTGATGTGCCCCTTGATGATGCCAGGGCTATAATAAAGAGGGCACTGGACCTGGGGGTGAACACCTTCGACACAGCCGACGTATATGGTAATGGCCTAAGTGAGAGGGTTTTGGGCGAGGAATTGAGGGGTTATGACGTCAATGTCTTCACTAAGGTTGGTTACAACATTTACCAACGTGAAGGGGGTAAGGTTAGTCAAACCTTCAACCCAAGTTACATAAGGTACGCCGTCTCTAAGTCCATTGAGAGGTTGGGTAGGAGGGTGAATCTGCTTCAACTGCATAACCCATCACTCAACGTGATTAGGGATTGGGAAGTCCACTCGGCGTTGATAAACCTGGTTAAGGATGGTTACGTGGAGCACGTGGGCGTAGCCCTTGGGCCAGAGGTCAACGTACTTAATGAAGGCCTAGCCGCCATTAAGGAGGGTTACGAGTCAATAATGTTCGTCTTCAATGCCCTGGAACAGGAGCCCGGTAGGGCATTGATACGTGCAGGTGTTGAAGGGGGTGTTGGGTTAATAACCAGGGTTCCACATGCCTCAAACGTACTGACGAATAACTTCACCCAAAGCTTCCCACCCAGCGATCACAGGAGCTTGAGGAGGAAGGATTGGTTAATTAAGGCCAAGGCCATAGTTGATGAGTATGTTAAGCCCATCAGTGATCAACTGGGCATAACCCTGAGTCAACTAGCCCTGAAGTTCGTCCTATCCTACCCAGTGTCAACAGTGATAGTCACCGTGACGTCGGTTAAGGAGCTTGAGGAGTACGTTGAAGCGGCTAACGGCAGTTACCTAAGCCCAAGGGTTTTAGGGGACTTGGAGAGGCTTTACGATGAGTTAATTAGCATTAGGCTTAGCCAATAAATAACTAGTTTAATTGAGCCTTAAGTGATGCGAGTAACTACATTCACTAATGTGCGTATTTAAAGTAATCCCCAATGCACCAATCCTTGGTGCTTTAACGGGTCCTCATATCTTACCCTCAACGTAGTCCCTTCCCCTACCGAGGGCGTTAAGAATCCTAGCCACCATAACCTCGTCAGCCCACTCCACTAGGTATATACCCCACTTGTCCAGTGATAAATTATCATTAACACCCAGATAACTGTGCCACCATGCAATACTTTCGCTTAGGAGGTTCTTCACAAACTCCTTGTTATACTGGTTAATCTCAGCGTCGTCACTAATCCTAAGTATTATAACCATGTACTTCCTACCCATAACCCTCCTGCCACCTGGTTCCATAACTCAATCATTCGGTTCATGTTTAAAAAACATACCACTAACCTAAGTCGTGGGCTTAACATGCATTATAAAATAGGTTAACCACTGCATTTTAAGCAAGCATCATTCAACCTTAATAACCCTCATTACCCGTGGGCCTATGAACCCTCTGATTGCGCTTCCAGTGGCCGGGTCTGCTTTGATGGCTTACTACGTGTATGAGAACTCCAGGAGGGTAAACGCCTGTCTACCTGGGGTTTTCAACTGCGAGTTATTCAGCTTCCTGGTGCCTAGGAGGATTAGGCTTCTCATGGCCATTGGGGCCATGGTTACGTTGGCCTTAATGGCGTTTTTAATAGCCATTAACCTATACCTATACGTGGCCGCCCTATCACTGGTTGGATTAGCCATTGGTGCATGGGGCATTTACCTACAGATCAAGAAGGGCGTCTACTGCCTATACTGCTTAACAACAGATGCAATACTACTCATATTGTTCGGTCTATCGATAATTAGAGTTATTTAGCACCATTAACTGTTAACCGATGCGCATGTTCTTCCATGAGGACCAGTAAGCTTTCATTAAGTGGGTGGTTGCCTATGGCTTAAGTTATTGTTTAACCACAGTGAGCCAGTTATGCCTCTCCACGGTGCATGGGTCCCAGTTACTGTTGAATTCTAGGTACTTCTCTACTCTATAGTCGTCAATAGGCGCCTTACCGGTAACCACTAGTTCAGCCAGTCTCCTCGCCAATGCTGGGCCAACCATTGAGCCGTAGCCGTCCAGGCCCCCAAGGACGTAGAGCCCATCCTTAACCTCACCGTACACCGGGCCTCCGCTTGGCGACACCTCACAGGTCCCTGACCTGGTTAGGATAGGTATCGCCCAGCCAAACCTCCTCGACACTAAACGGGCTATGCGCCAGCCATAGTCCAACGGCGCCCGCTCGCCAGGTTTACCGCACCCGTCACCGGCTATGAATAACCCGGGTATGAATGGCCTGCTATACCACCCAAGCACGTCGTCACCTATGCTCAGTTTCATTATCCTACCCGGCCCGGTCATAAGCGACGCATAGCATTGATACCTCCTTAAGGGTAGCTTTAAACCAACCTGTGAGGCTAGGTCAGAGTTACCTGGCCCCGCAGCCAACACCACAGCGTCACCCGTGTACCTTACGCCATTGGCAATAACCACCAGTGAGCCATTTACAACCTTTAACCGTGCCCTAGCATCAATAACCCTTAACCTACCCCTCAGGTAATTCACCACACGCCTAACTGGTATAAGGTAGTCCGTGGTCTCCACTATGAACTCATCACTGTTCAACCTAACCCACTCGGCATCTTCAATAATCCTATATCTGACCCCAGCCAGCTTAAGTGAATCTAGGCTAACCCACCTGGGCATTATGTCTATTGACGTTATGGCCCTGGGATTCGTGAACTGCCTATAAACCTTAAGGCTCTCCTTGGCTAGGAGTACGTCATCAACATGAGGCATTGATTGTGTTAGGACAAGAGTGGTTAATGGATACTTGGGCCTGTCACCTATGACAACTGCCTCAACGCCCATTAGGGTTAGGTAATGCGCCGTGAACACCGCTGCGATGCCTCCACCAACAACCACTACCCTCATTGCATGTGCCCTGGGCCCAACCTTAATTAAGCTTATGATTCATCACCCTTAAACAGCCTAACCCCGCTCATCTTCATTCGCGCAGTGAACGTGGATTAAATGATGCTTGGCTCTAATGCGCATTAGGTTGAGGTGGTGTGGGTTAACTTCATGTTAATGGGCCTTAATGATGCACCATAGGTTTTTAAATCTGGGTTGCCGTTAACGTCAAGCTTAATGGTTAACGCTAAGGTGAGTAGGTATCTGCCGTATGGGGATTGGAGGCCACTGCAGGCTAGGATCGCGGACTTCATATACGATAAGCTAGGTGAGGGTAGGGGCATCATTGTTGAGGCACCCACTGGGGTTGGTAAGACTGCCGCCGCCCTGGCAGCGGCTTTAGCATACAGTGAGGGTGAACCCGTGAAGATAGTTTACATGATTAGGACTAATAACCAGGCGGCAGTCCCCATGAGGGAGATTAGCAGGTTGTTTAAGATTAAGGGGGTTTTCATACCGTACGTCCTCATTAGGAATAGGGCGAGGATGTGTTGCATATCCTCAACCTCCAGGTTGCCGTATAGGGACTTCCTCATGGAGTGCAACTACCTAAAGAGGACTGGGCAATGCAGCTACCACGTTAGGTTAAGGGAAAGTGGGGTTGACGGTAGCTTATTCATGGATACGGTGGCTGGCTTAGAGTCACCGGCGGATTACGTTAAGTCCGTGTGTAAACTCGGCGTATGCCCCTATGATGCGTCTAGGATGCTTATAGGCGACGCCAAGGTTGTTGTGTTGTCGTACTACTACCTATTCTCCCTAAACGCCCCAGAGGTAGTTGACCTAGACCTGAAGTCGTCAATCCTCATAATAGATGAAGCCCATAACCTACCCTACGCCATACTGGACCTAAACACCCAGTACTTAACCGAGTCCATGGTTAAGGCGGCTACGTCAGATGTGAGGAAGTTCGTAGAGGACATTAACATTAAGGCCGGGGCCCTAAGGGCCTTAGCATCGTTAAGGGCTCTCTTCAAAGATTTATTCGCAGATTTGGGCGAACAGAGTGAAAAGAGGATTGATTCATCTAAGGTGCTTGAGTACTTCAATGACGTTGAATACCTAGACGAGGCGCTCGACGAGGTACTAATGGCTAAGAGGAGTAGGGGCATTTTACTTGCTGGTTCAGCGTTGAGTGACATAATAGACTTCTACAGGTCGATAATAAAGATGCCGAAGGATAAGGCACTCTTCCTATCAATGAGCAGTGAAGGTAGGGCAGTGGTGAGCAGGTTGATGGATCCATCGGTTGCGGCGTCGGTCGTTATGAACAATGCACATGGTTTCATAGCCATGAGCGGCACCATGCCCCCCACTAGGTTATTCACCAGCCTACTTGGGGTTAACGTCAAGGTGAGCGAATTGAGAATAGGACTAATGGAGTACATTAAGCCATCCAACGTTAAGGCAGCCATATACGGGGAGGTCACCACCAAGTACACTGAGAGGGATGAGGAGCAGTACGGTAGGATTGCCCAAACCCTAATGGACATTTACGATGCTGTTAGGCATAGTGTGCTGGCTGTTTTCCCATCCTACGACACGCTTAAGGCCACTAGGAAGTACATTAGGCGTGACGTGGACCTTGTGGTGGAGATAGGTACAACCACCATTGATGAAGTATTGGCATCAATGAAGGTCAATCCCCACAAGCTCATCCTAGCCGTGGCCGGCGGCAAGCTTGTGGAGGGTATTGAATTCAGGCTTAATGATGTTAATTACATTGATGTAGTGGCCATAGTTGGTGTACCCTACCCGGAGCCCAACGACTTCATGAATGGACTCGTTGACGTTGTTAAGTCTAGGGCTAACTACGATGACGCATGGCATGCAGTATACACTTGGAATGCCCTGGTTAAGGTTAAGCAGGCCATTGGTAGAGGGTTGAGGTCGGATAAGGATAGAGTCTTCATAGTTTTCATGGATTACAGATTTAAGGATAACCCAATGATTTGGCATGAGATAAGCAAATACCTACCGGATATTAAGTTACCACCTAATGAGGGTGAGTTGATTAAAATGATTAGGGAGTTCTCGGCGCGTAGCTAAAGGGTTGCTGCTGTTGCCGTTTGACCCCTTCCCCACCCTTTGAGGGCAAGGGTTCCCTGGGGGGTCTTGGAGGTTACCCGCCTTTAACGCAGGCTACTGAGGTATTGGGAAAGCCGGAGTTTTATAATTTTATAATCTATTGCTACGAACCCACTACGTGGGGTAACCCCACCCTAAAGGGCTAGGTTTGTTATTCATTTTATCACGCCCAGGCATGCAGATGGAGTAACCCTCACGCCTAGGCATTCATCATTAACCTCAACCATTAGTACATCACGCCTATTCTCAATGAGAAACCTAACCATGGCACTGGCCAACTTAAACCTACGATTTAACTTAATTAGCCTCCTAAACAACTTAGCGTTAGCCATTAGTATAGGTGTGCTCAATCCCTTACCACCCCTAGCCGGCACAACTATGGGCCTATTAAAGGACCTTAACGCCCAAAGCAGCTTTACGTAGGTTCCTGGGCTTAGGTATGGTTGAGTACCCCTAATTAACATTATTGGTGGCGTTAGATAGGTTTCACCGCACCTCGTTAATATGCCCCTTGATGATGAATACCATTGATCAATGTAGACAGTTAATGCAGCCGAGCCGAAGCCGTATATGCCCCTAAGCGGCCCACAAAAAACCACATTGTTGAAGCCAGCCTTGGCTAGGTTACGCTCAGCATGGTTAACTATAATTTTTAATAGTCCCTCATCCACGATGGGGGGTATTATCATTAGGGCGGTGGGCATGTTAACGCTCACTCAGCCTCTCCAGCACAGCAATTATACTTGAGTAGAACACCTCCCAGCGGCTCAAGGGTATGGCACTTATGCTGCTTAGGTCTAGGCCAGGCTCAGTTACGTAAATCTTAACATTATGCTGCTTAAGTATGCGGTAGGATGGGTAGCATACCGACCCATGCGGTGCAATGACAACATCGGCCCCCAATTCCACGCACCTCCTAGCCACCGTGGGTCTCTTGTTAACGCTTTGGAGGGCTGGGTTATCCTCAACGTGAATCACGCCCCTGCTGGTATCCACCAGCACCAACTTAGTTGCCCTTGAGAAAACCTCAACCCTATAATCATCATTAACGGTGGTGCACATTATCATAAATAGCCGGATGGGCTTGGCTTTATAAACCCTATTACCATTCAGTAACCTAGGCAGTTAAGTAATGCCAAATGCAACGGTTAGGTTTAGGGATGTGGATATTAAGGTTGAGGTTATTGAACTGCTTAGCCTAGTTAAGAAGTATGGTTCACTCAGTAAGGCTGCCAAGCTATTGAACATACCCTACTCAACAGCCTTCAGGCTGATTAGGGAGGCCGAGGCCACCTTATCAGAGGCGTTAATTGAAGGTGTTAGGGGTGGTTCACGTGGTGGCTACAGTAGGTTAACGAGACTTGGTGAGGAGCTTCTCCTAACCTTTAAGGATGATGAATTTAAAGGTAGGCTCATAGTGGCCAGCAGCCATGATGAGCTACTTTCTAACTTAGTAGGTGATTACGCATCCATCACCTGGGTTGGCTCAGTGAATGGCTTATCAATGCTGCTGGTTAATAGGGCTCAGGTAGCCGGCATACACTTATCCTCAGCGTATGGAAGCAACCTAAATTTTCTAAAATCCCTAGGCGTCTTAGATGAGGTCACCTTGGTGAGGGGTTATGGTAGGGTGATTGGGATAGGGTATAGGCATAGCCTAGGTAAGTTAAACCTGAGGGACCTTGTTGGCAAAATTAAGAGGGGTAGGTTAGTGATGATTAAGAGGAACCCAGGTTCAGGAACCAGGATACTAAGCGAGGCATGGTTAAGGGAAATGGGTGTTAGTAATCCACCTGCAATCAGCAAAGTTGCCTGGACCCACGATGACGTAGCCAAGGCCATACTTAACGGCGAGGCTGACTACGGCTTCATAACGCAGTATCACGCAGATAAGTGGGGTCTAGAGTTCATTGAAGTGGCCAAGGAGGACTTCGATGTGGTGGTTAGGAGGGATTCCATGAATGAGGCAGAAGGGCTCATATACTCACTGAAGGGCCTAAGGGGCCTTAACATTAGGGGCTACATAATTGGTAAGGATATCGGCCAGGTAATTGAGTAAATCACATAGTAAACCAATAGGGTTACCGATTTCAGTAAATAGTTAAGTTTATAAACACATAAATAATTTAGGTTAATATGAAGGCCTCCGAGTTAATAACCAATAAAAAACCGATAGTAGTTAAAGTTGGTTCCCCCGTTTCAGAGGCGGTTAGGCTAATGGCTGAAAATAATGTAGGGCTAGTTGTAGTGGTTAACTCCCCCGAGGACATGAGGGTTCTGGGGGTTATAAGTGAGAGGGATGTGATTAAGGCGTTGGCTAAGGGTGTAGATATTAGTAGGGCCGTGGTAGAGCAGGTAGGGACTATGGGCAACATAGCCACCGTTAAGTACTACGATGATGTGACTAAGATAGCCCAGTTGATGAATGAGAGGCGCATTAGACATGTGGTGGTTGTTGATGATGAAGGCAGGGTTATGGGGGTTGTGTCTATAAGGGACTTACTGAGGGAGAGCAACGCCATCAGTGAAATCGCAAAAATGCGCCCACGCCCACCTGTAAGGGAATAGAAAGTTATGGGTTAAATACGCTAAAACCTCTTAACGGCAGCCACCGTTAGGCTACGCCGTGATGCTAACACTAAGGCTCATACTGATTAACGCGGCATTGGAGCCAATACCCCCAGAGCTGAGGGGAAATAAGAGTGTTGTTAGGATTGCTAGGAGACTTGGTAGGGACCCCAACTACATGCCCCTCGATAAGTCACTTCACTTCAAGGCCATGGGTGGGCTTAAGAATAAGGAGGGTAGGGGTAGGCCTGACATAGTCCACAAGTTCCTCTTGGATTCATTAAATAGCATACTGGCTATCAAGGGTATGTTGAACATTTACGTGCATACCGTGGATGGGAGGGTGATTGAGTTTGCACAGGGCGAGAGACCACCGCAAAATTACCTTAACTTCATCGGTTTAATGGAGCAGCTCTTTAAATATGGTTCAGTACCCCCAGGTGGCAAATGGCTAATTAGGCTCATTAATACGCCACTGGGTGACTTAGTTAGGTCGATGGGTGAGCCGTTGGTCATACTTCTCGAGAGGGATGGTGAACCAATTAAGGTTTCTGAACTGGCCAGGCTAATAGTTAAGCATGGCGGGGCTGTGGTGATGGTGGGTGGGATGCCGAGGGGTAGTGTGTGTGGTGAGGCCAGGTCACTTGCAAGCAAGGTCTTTAGCCTAGCCGGTGGGTTACCGTTGACGACGAGCCATGTCGTTAACTCAGTACTGGTCTCCATAGAATCTGAACTAGGGTTAATCTAGGGTGAGAATGGCCAGCGGCTTAGATGGTTTCAGCCACTAGCTTAAGGCTATCCTTATCCAGCTTCTTAAGGTCAATCTCATACACGTTATCATGCACATCAATTAACGTTAGCCTGCTATCCATGAGTATCACGTTTCTTCTACCCCTTGTCCTAACCGTAACCTCACCATAGTTGGTTACCAGGTGCCACTCCAGTTCATCACCCTTGACGTCAATCCCCTTAATGCTTAAGGTTATTGGTTTAAAGTTGTTCAGTTTTATCGCCTCCTCAAGCAGCTTAACGGACTCTGGGTCAAGTTTCCTATAGTTGCTTATCATGAACCTCTCCCTACCATCCCTATCGTAGAGTATGACGTACTCGGGCTGGGATATTGGGAACGGTAACTTGGGTTTAAGGTCACTGTACACTTCCCCATTAACCATGAGCGTCACCAAGCTCCTCCTGCTACCTGGCCTAACCTTAACCTTAGCCTTACTGAGGTCGAGCACCACGTCCTTAACGTAATCGGCCAGCGTTAAGGCACCCTTATTATCCTCACTTTTAAGTAACCTTAACTCACCTGTGAATAACTCCAACTGATCCTTAAACATTTGGTAAAACGCCCCCCTCCTAGCTATCAACTCGGTTGGTTTCCCCTCCTCAATTATTTCACCATTAGCCATGACTATGACCCTATCAGCACTCATAACCTCAACGAAGCTGTGGGTTACGAATATAGTAGTCCTACCCTTGGCTAGGTTCATTATTGCCCTGTAGACCTCGGCCTCATTAATCACGTCCAGGTTTGAGGTTGCCTCATCAAGTATGACGATGTCTGGCTGCTTGATAATGGCCCTAGCTATGGATATCCTTTGTCTCTGCCCACCTGAAAGGGATGAACCCCTCTCACCTAGGTTTGTGTCGTAGGCTAGTGGCAGTTGCATGATCTCATCGTGGATCCTAGCCGCCTTACAGGCAGCGATGATCTCCCAGGGTTCAATCCTCCTACTGCTACCGTAGGCCACGTTATAGGCTACGGTGTTGTCAAATAAGGCCACCTCCTGGGGGACGTATGCTACCCTTTCCCTAAGGTACTGTAGATCAATGTCCTTAATATTAACCCCATTAATTTTAATTTCCCCAGAGTCCACGTCGTACATCCTGAGCAGCAGCTTAGATAACGTAGTTTTGCCTGAACCACTCTTACCCACGACGGCAACCTTCTCGCCAACCTTTATTCTGAGGTTTATATTCTTCAACACGGGCGTGTACTTGTCGTAACTGAACCAGACATTACTAAACAGTATATCACCCTTCAGGTCAGGTTTCTTGGGGTGTTCAGGCTCCTTTACATCGGGTTCAGCCTCCATTATCTCCCTAAGCCTATCCCCTGAAGTTACGGCCTGCTGTATGAAGGGTATTATGTTGCTTAGGTTGTTTATGGGCCCGTAGAACTGGGCCATGTAGGACACGAAGGCCGTTAATGTACCTAGCTGTATTGTACCTGCAATAACCTGCTCACCCCCAAACCACCACATCATGACAGTTGACAGCGATGTTAATAGACCTAGGAATGGCCAATAACTGATGTTCATCTTAGTAACCTTGACTTGGGATTCGTAAAGCCTATTAAGCAGTTCATCAAGCCTATCCGATTCGTAATCCTCCTTGGCAAAGGATTTAATAACCATGTAGTTGGGTATTGTATCCGATAACGCACTAGTGACATCTGCGCTCCTCCTCCAATTCCTGTGGTATATCCTATGCGACTTCTTACGGTACCTGTAGACCATATAGGCTATTACTGGTGTGGGTAGTAGCACGAATAAGGCCAGTCTAACATCCATGGTGAACAGTATTACGCCTATACCGATCAAGGTTAGTAGGTTAACTATCAGCGTAGGTAGCCCCCAAACCATTAACCATTGCGTATTACCTGCATCCGTTGTTAGCCTTGAGAGTATCCTACCCGTGGATATCCTATCTATGAACGAGGCCGAGAGTCTCATGGCATGCTTAAAAACCTTAGACCTTATGTCATTTACAACCCTCTGGCCAACCGTGTTGAGTATGTAGTTCTGCGCAATTGATAAAGCTGCGACGGCCACGTATGATCCTATTAATGTTAAGGTTAAGTCAATGAACAACTTCATTGAGTGTGTTTGCGTTAAAAACACATTGTCAATAAGTATCTTAAGTAGGTAGGGTGGGACTAGGTTAAGCATGGCGATGCTTATGGATAGTATAACACCTATGAGCATCTTATGCCAATACGGTCTCATGAAGTTAAGTAACCAAAGCAGAGTACTCCTAACGTTAGGCTTCCTCCTCTCCTCCCTAACTAGCGATAAACCCTCATAATGGCCATTGCCGCTTAGGCGGCCATTGATTAAAATGGCCAATTTCCTAAAGTCATCAATAGGCCTCTTGGTGAAGTAAACCGCCTCAACCTCCTCACCACTCTTCTTAACCAAGATTAACTTACCTATACCCACACCATCTTCCACGTAGGCTCCCTTCAACTCACTTAGGTCGAAGCGATCCTCCCTCCCATCATACTTGATTACTATTTTGTCATCATTAGTTAAACATACCTCCGTGTCTTTGAACTTGAGCTCTTTATCTAAGTCGGAGATCGCCTTAAAGGCGCAATCCATAAATGGTTCTTAAGCGGTCAAGGGACTGGGTGTTAATAAACCCTTCCTCATAGGTTCATGGTAAAGCCGTTGTAGACGCTTAAACTAAGGGGTAATAGATTATGGTATTATCGGTATTTAAATGCTCATAATAAATGTAATTACTTAAAACTATTAGCCATTAACCCCGGTATTGATTAAAGATTCAGCTTCATTAAGTATTAGGCTAGTGGGATCCTCAAGCCCCTTAACAACGCCTTCCTTTCTCATGCCTAATGCCTTGCGTATGCCCTGCAGCAGCCTACTCGGCTTAACCCTAACCAATGGCGCACCAGCCCTTATGATGAATCTATCCGTGTAGTAAGTTGTTGGGAAGTATGACACTGATGGGACACCGAGTAGCGCTGCCTCCACCGCGAATGTTGAACCCCCCGTTACCACAATTCTTGAGTAGTGGGCTAATTGTAAACCATCAACTGGTTTACTTGGTATTATCACAAGGCCCTTGTTTAATTCACCCTGGAATTTATCTTCAATCAGCCTCCTTTGATCAGGGTACCGGGGGAATACAATCACCTTCAACCCCTCCCTGAGGAGCATGCTAATGGCCTTAATGGCAATGCTAGCCTGCTCGCCATAGGTGTAGTAAGCTGCCTTACTCTCCTCAAACCTGAATACGGCGTAATCCTCACCATCCCTCAACCCAAGTTGCCTAACCTCACCCCAATTAGGCTTAAACCTGTAGACCCACATAACCTCAAAGACCCCATTAAAGAACTTAACCTTGCCCCCCTCACCATGGGGTATGTAGGCCATTATCTTCCTCCTAGGTATGGCAATAGGTGCAATGACCCTACTGGCGAGCGGTAACGTTAACTTATTGACATGGTAGGCGTGCGCGGTGTCCGTTAACGCTATTGATGGTTTACCTAACCCAAAGGCCACCCTAAAGGCCTCCGGTGAGGTCAACGATACGTGTACGTCGAAGTCCTTAACTAAGTCCAGTAGCCTTAGGCTCCTAGTAAGCCCATTAATCAACTTACTCCTAACATCACCACCATGTTCCCCCTCACAATACCCACTTAGCCCATACATGCTTAGCACGTTAACCACATAGTCGTAGTTCCTACATGTTATGAGGAATCTATGCCCCCTGGCTGCACCCTCCAATGCCAGTATTGAGGCTATCCTAGCCTGCTTAGCCGTTAATGCATCGAACCAGATGAGCATTTGTGGGTTGACTCAGCTTAGCTATTAAGCTTTGACTACTTTTTTAACCGCACTTACCGAGTAGGTCGATTAGGGTTAATACGTCCCTCGTCCTCCTTATGATGTAGGCTTTACACTTAATGGCTTCGTACGGGCTTGAATTAGTGGGTAGGTAGGAGCCATTTGGGTCGTAGAGGACGCCCACTATGCCGTACATTAATGCGCCCACGAAATCCTCCTGGATATTATCACCAACATGCGCGGCGACGTCGGGTACCCTATCCCCAACCAGTGAGTTGATCAGGGTCTCGAATATTATTGGGTGCGGCTTTGGGTAACCAACCTCATCCGAGAATACCCCGTAGTCTATGAACCTCCATAGCCCAAACCTGGTTAATAGGGCCCTTGAAACCCTACCTGGCCAGAAGATTACATTAGACACTATGCCCACTAACCAATCCTCCTCCTTAAGTATGCTGAATGCCTCCTCAACTCCCTCAATAACCTTAATGTTCTGGGAATTTATCACCGTGTCCGCTATCACGTTCTGCAGGTCGTTGACTAACCTGCTGGAGAAGGGTATACCATACCTTTGGTTAATCCTCTTAGCCAGCCTCCTAACATTCTCCATTGGTGGGGTGTAGAGTAGGTTCATTATCCTGCTGGCCCTAACCTCCCTCTCCATTATCCTGTAGTACTCAGTGACCACGTTTGGGTCCACTGTGTAACCTATTTCACCGTAGTACTTGCCTATGGCTTCGCCAATCTCCCTAATCAACGCATCCCCATACTCAAGCACCGTTTGGTATACGTCGAACGTTATCACCTTGGTTCTTTCAGCCACAGTGAGCACTCAATGAACAGGTTTTTAAACTATCCATAATGATGGCCTATTGAATACGTTGGCCAACCCCTCAAGGCTAACCCTACCCAGGGGCTTATGTAGATGCCTAACCTCAGAACCCCTGGGCTCCTCAAGAATAACCTCACCCACATAGCCCAGCAGCCTAGGCACCCCAGTCACTAACCCGCACCTAGTGCACCTAAGGAGCCCAACCCTCCCCGTTGATTCCAAATTGCCCCCGCACCTAGGGCATTTAGGGTTATTAACATCAACCTTACCCAGTAAGGCCACCCCACCCTCCATGTAGAGGTCAAGGTCCTTGGGACCAGGCCTTAAGCCACCATACGCCAGCAGGTACGTGGCCTTATCAAGCCTCTTAAAGCCATAGTGCCTATACGAGAACACCACCCCAGACGAAGCCTTAATTTCAAGGTTACCACCACTGATGACGGTGACACTACCCACATTGCCTTCAATGTAGCCTGGTGTATATGGCTTATTGGCTATGTGCTTCATGTGATGCTCCGTGGCTTGGTTAGTCAGGTAGATTAACCACCTTGGCTCAACGTCAACCTCACTGGTTAACACAGTGGCGAAGTGAAGTAGGTGGTAGGGTGAGTCACCCCTAACCCCAAACACAACTGGGTCATTACCGTGGGGTTGTATTAAGGTGTAACCATCCCCAATGTTCTCGAAGGTTAATGGGACTGTTGATGAATCAAGGGTCTCAACGATGCCAGTGGGTATGTTGGGCTTGGGCGTTGATTCCCCATAAGCCAACAGTTCAAAGGTTGAGTCTGTTGATAGATCAGCCATTACCGAGGCTAAGGCGCCTATGACACCCCTACCACCCCTGTGAACTACGCCCAGCCTCCTCATCCACCTAAGGGCCACGTCAATTGGTATAACGTCACTGATAGCCTTCCAGTATATCCAGTGCTCAGAATTAGTGGTGGAGACCACTATACCCGGACTAGTCTTACCAACCCTACTGGAGTAGGCATCCACAGCCCACTCGGCTAATTCAACCGCCTCCCTAATGTCATCAACGTTAAGGCCCACTGAGACCGCTGCATTACCCCTAGTCTTAAATGGTATATTGGGGTTAAGCCTTATCAACCTGGGGTAGCCGACAACCCTCTCCTCACTCCTCGTCTTAATGAACTCCTTAAGCATGTTATACATAACGTAGGTTGTACACCCCTTATCGTACGTGTCCGTGTCGTCAATGCCAACCCAAACCAACAGCGACAACCACCGCTTGTCCTAAATCTGCATGTAGTTTTTTAACCTAACTTTAAGGTGACTCTAGGTTAAATGAATGCAATACATAACCTCCCCGATGGTCATAACCACCCATATCACGCTCACTTCAATACCGCTGTTAACTTGAGACTAGGTATTTCTAGGAGGTACCACGGCCTAGGTTTAATGAGGCTTAGGCTAAACCCACCTGAGGTGATGGCGGTCATCAATGTGAGCCCTGAGTCATTTTACCAGGGTAGTGTTAAATCTAGTGAAGCTGAACTAGTCAACTTTGCCGATAAGGCCCTTAAGGCTGGGGTTAGGGTATTTGACGTTGGCGGTATGTCCACGGCGCCCTTTAAGAGGACTTGGGTGCCTGAGGATGTTGAGACCAGTAGGCTTAAGTGGGCTGTGGGCATCCTAAGGAGGGAGTTTGGGGATAAGGTGATTATATCGGTGGATACCTTTAGGCCTAGGGTGGCCTCGGAGGTGGCTAGGTTGGGCATAGACATTATCAACGATGTAACTGGGTTAAGGTACGATAAAAGTTTAGGTGAGGTGGCTAGGGAGCATGGCCTCACGATGATACTTTGTGCAAGGGAAAGGACACAAAGCACACTTAACCCCGTGGATGCCGTGATCAACGAGGCTAGGTGGAGTATCAATACAGCTGAGTCAATGGGGGTTTACGACTTGGTAATCGACCCCTGCATAGGTTTCCCACCCCTTGACAGGGATCAGAACCTTGAACCCAATAGGCAGGTAGCCAAGAAACGCTATGATGACTGGCCCTATAGGGACATATACGTGCTGGCTAACATACCAAGGATAAGGAGGGAACTAGGTAGGCCAATTTGCGTTGGTGTATCCAGGAAGGGCTTCATAAGGGAACTACTGGGTGTTAACATGGAAGAGTCCATATGGGGTACATTAAGTCTCCACGCCTACCTAGCCTACGTCAACGTGGACTTAATTAGGGCTCATGATGCCGTTGAGACACTTCAAGCGGTGAAGATGATCGACATGGTTAAATCATGTGGTGGGGATTACTCAAGCTGTATTGAGACTATTAGAAAAGCTTATAAGGGTGGGGCCTAACTGGTGGATGTATGTCAATTAGTACTATTCAGGAATATAAGCGATATAGGGCTATTAAGCAGCTTAAGATGCTACGGGTGGTAAGGATGGCTAGGGAGGTTGCATTGGTGTCGGTGGCGGTAAGGCCACTGCCTGTTGATAAGGGGATTAAGGTGCAGGCAGTGAGAACTAGGGCCATATTGAACAGTCAGCGGGCTTAATCCGCCTTAAAGCCTAGACAGCGGTGCCATGCCTAAGTGCTCTGGGGATGTGGATACGGCTCAGGACCCTGCATGCGGCGTAATATGCTTCATGATGCACCAAGGCGAGGCGTACATAAGCCTAAATCCTTACGGCTAAACCACTGTTTGAGCAGAAAAGTTTTATAAACCCGACGGGTGATGTAGGGATCTTAGAATGTCTTATTCTAACCAAACCGGCGGTGAGGATAATATTCCGCTTAAGGTAATTAAGGAGATAACGTTTAGCGTCCTTTCACCAGATGTTATACGAAAAATGTCAGTCATGGAGGTGACAACCTCCGAAACCTACGATGAGGCCGGTAACCCGGTTAAGGGTGGGTTAATGGATAGGAGGCTAGGGGTTGATGAACCAGAGGCCAGATGCGAGACCTGCGGTAATGACTGGAGAAGGTGCCCAGGGCATTTTGGTAGGATTGAGTTAACAAGGCCCGTTATCCACCCCGAGTTCGTTAAGCCCATATACGACATACTCAGGGCAACATGCCCTAACTGCGGTAGATTGAAGCTAACTGATGAGGAGTATAAGAGGTATTCAGAGAGGATTAAGAGACTTAGGAGGCATTGGAGGGTACTTGCCGATAGATTGATAACTAGGGTTAAGAAGAGGGCTGCCGCCAGGTCAACCTGCCCACACTGCGGTGCCCCGCAACCTAAGATTAAACTTGATAAACCATTCAAGTTCTACATAGAGTCAGAGGGCGGTAAGTTAACTAGACTTGACCCCATCAGGGTTAGGGAGTGGCTTGAGAAGATACCTGACGATGACCTTGAGTTACTTGGGTGGAATCCATCATTAGCCAGGCCTGAGTGGGCTGTTCTAACCGTTTTACCCGTTCCACCGCCTCAGGTTAGGCCATCCATACAGTTGCCCAGCGGCCAAACAAGCGCCGATGACCTAACCCATGCCTTAACGACTATACTTAGGTATAATGAGAAGCTTAGGAACGCCATAGAATCCGGCTCACCAACAACCTCAATACTTGACCTGTGGGATTCACTTCAGGCTAACGTAGCCACTTACATCGACAATGAGCTTCCAGGTGGAATCCAGGCTAGGCATAGGAGTAAGAGGCCGCTTAAGGGGATTGCGCAGAGGCTTAAGGGTAAGGAGGGCAGGTTCAGGGGTAGTTTATCCGGCAAGAGGGTTGAGTTCTCGGCCAGGACAGTGATCAGCCCAGATCCTAACCTAAGCATTAACGAGGTCGGCGTGCCCATGGACATAGCCAGGGAGTTGACGGTAGTTGAACCGGTCACTGAGTGGAACATTGACCTAATGAGGCAGTTGATAATTAATGGGCCTGAGACTTGGCCAGGGGCTAATAGGGTTATTACACCTGATGGTAAGAAGATTGAGCTTAAGGTGAGGAGGGATAGGAGTGAACTTGCCCAGCAGATCCAGCCTGGTTGGAAGGTCGAGAGGCACCTAATGGATGGAGACTACGTATTGTTTAACAGGCAACCCAGCCTACATAAAATGTCCATGATGTGCCACGTGGTTAAGGTCCTTCCAGGAAGGACCTTTAGGCTTCACTTGGCCGTGTGTCCGCCGTATAACGCAGACTTCGACGGCGATGAGATGAACCTTCACGTACCCCAAACCCCGGAGGCTAGGGCTGAGGCTAAGATGCTCATGCTTGTCCAAAACTTCATAATAACGCCTAGGTACGGTGGACCAATAATAGGAGCTAGGCAGGACTACATAAGCGGTGGTTACCTACTGGCCAGGAAAGGTAACGTCCTCACTAAGGATGCTGTTTCATACTTAATGGGTGCCGTTAGAGATGATGTCCAACTCGATGAACCAGCCATAATGCACCCCATTGAGCTTTGGACTGGGAAGCAAGTCATATCGGCATTACTACCAAGGGACTTCAACTTCACTCAGGCCACGGCGTTCAGGTCGACGTGCAAGGACCCATATAGGTGCGATACAGATGAATATATAGTGGTTGTTAATGGGTACCTAGCCACCGGTGTCCTGGATAAGAAGTCTATTGGCGCAGAGCAGGTTGATTCACTGCTGCATGTCCTAGTTAAGAGGTATGGTAATGAATTTGGTAGGAGGTGGATTGACTCAATGTTCAGGCTGATACTGAGGTTCATGGACATGAGGGGGTTCACCATGGCCTTGGATTCACTCAACCTACCTGAGGAAGCCATGAGGAGACTTGATGAAATCAAGGACATGTACATTAAGGAGGCCTACGAACTGCTGGACAGATACTATAAGGGTGCCCTTGAGGCTGAGCCTGGTAAGACAGTTGAGGAGACCCTGGAGGATAAGCTGGCCGAGACCCTGTCTAAGATAAGGGAGGAGGCGTCTAAGATAGTTGACGATTACATGAGTAAAGAGTCTGAGGTTTACATAATGGCTAAGTCGGGTGCTAGGGGTAGCCTACTGAACGCCGCTCAAATGACAGCAGCCCTCGGTCAGCAGACAATAAGGGGTGAGAGATTTAGGCGTGGGTTCACGGATAGGACGCTCTCGCACTTCCTGCCTGGGGATAAGGGGCCTGAGGCTAGGGGGTTTGTTAAGGGTAACTTCAGGGATGGCTTATCACCCATAGAGTACTTCTTCCACGCCGCGGGTGGTAGGGATGGGTTAGTTGAAACAGCGGTTAGGACATCTCAGAGTGGCTATGCCCAGAGGAGGCTCATTAATGCAATGCAAGACATCTACATCGCCTACGATGGAACTGTTAGGGATTCTCAAGACGCAATAATACAATTCAAGTATGGTGAGGATGGCATAGACGTCTCCAAGAGTGACCACGGCAAGTTAAACGTAGAGGACATAATTAGGAGGGTGGTGACAAGTGGCTGAGCAGTTCCTAAGTCAAGAGGAGGTTAAGGCCAGGATCGAGAGCCTTAGGGGGGTTTTACCGGCTAAACTGGTTAATGAACTACTCAACAGGTTAAGTAGTCTCAGGGTTTCGGGCAGGCAACTTGAGAGGGTCATGAAGGCTGTGGTGGCTGAGTACTACAAGTCCGTGGTTGACCCAGGGGAGGCTATAGGTATAGTCACCGCTCAAAGCGTTGGTGAGCCGTCAACGCAGATGATCCTAAGAACATTCCACTACGCCGGCTTAAGGGAATTCTCCATGGCCCTCGGTTTACCTAGGCTAATTGAGATCATCGATGCCAGGAGGAAGCCCCAGGTACCGAGGATGACCATTTACCTAAAGCCTGAGTACGCGCATAACGAGGAGAAGGCGCATGAGGTTGCTAAGAGGATTCAGACAATCACCATTGAGAACGTGGCCAAGAGTATTGACATAGATTACTTCAACTCAACGATAGTGGTAACCCTGGATGAGGATGCATTAAACTACAGGGGGTTAACGATTAATGATGTTAAGAAGGCCCTGGATAGGATTAAGGGTAAGACTGGTAAGGTCACCGTTGAGGGGAACACGATCAGTGTGACCGTTGAGGTTCAGGAGATATCGGCATTGAAGAGGATTAGGGATAAGATCCTGCAGACTAAGGTGGCTGGGATAAGGGGTATTAAGAAGGCTCTGGTTGTTAAGGAATCGGATGAGTATGTGATATACACCGAGGGCACTAACCTGGAGGCCGTACTACTACTGGATGAGGTCGACCCAACGAGGACAATATCCCACGATATACATGAGGTTGCTGAGGTCCTCGGCATTGAGGCCGCTAGGTCGATGATAATAAGGGAGCTTAAGGAGGTCCTAGATGCCCAAGGCCTTGATGTTGACGTGAGGCACCTTATGATGGTGGCCGACGTCATGACGTGGGACGGTAAGGTTAGGCAGATTGGGAGGCATGGAGTGGCTGGGCAGAAGGTTAGCCCATTGGCTAGGGCGGCCTTCGAGGTCACGGTTAAGAACCTGATCGAGGCGGCCTATAAGGGTGAGAGTGAGAGGTTCAGGGGTGTTGTTGAGAGTATAATATCAGGGAGGTATGTGCCTATTGGCACAGGTTACGTCGAGCTAATGCTTGAACACCCCTAAAACTCTATTAAATACAATTCACCATCATTTGCAGTGATCCTCCTAACCTTACCCATGGTGTAGGCTAAGGCAACTAATGCGCAGACAGCGGCATCATGAACATCCCTATTGTTGGCAACGTCAAGCACCCTAATCCCCATTACCCTCGATAACTGGGTTAGGTTCAACCCAATCCACTTAAGCACACTCGTCGGGTGGGTTTCAATAACCTTAACCCCCATGTCCTCGAGCCTAGACTTAATCCTAACCGCCCTCTCACTAAGCTTAATCATCCAGGGCCAGTTGGCTGGCATAACCCTAAGCCCCAGTTTAAGCATAGTCCTATCCAAATCCCTATACCTACCGGGTCCACTCAATGGGGCATCGATGGCAACCACATCAACACCACTCAAGGTGCTGATTATTTCATCATCGGTGGCGACCAACATACCCCTCAATAGGTCATTCCGAACCACAGCTACCCCACTCTTCCTAACCACCGATAGGTCAATTCCCCCTACTGCTATTTCTGCTGGCCTTGACACTGCCTAACTAACTCCTCATACTTCCTCTTAATCTCCTCAAATTCAGCCCTCTGTGCCTTTAGGCGTTCAGCCTCCTCATCAAGCTTCTCCTTAAGTTCAACTAGCATGCTCTCCCTAACTACCAGGGTCCTCTGGTAGTTGATTAACTCCCTCTCCCTCTCCAGTAGTCTCCTCTCCCACTCAGCCAGTCTCCTCTCCTCCTCCGTTAACCTAACAATAAGTGGCTCTAACTTACCCTCCAGTTCCTTTCTCCTGTTCTCCAGTTCACTTTTAACGGCCTCCAGTTCCTTCTCCTTCCTACTCAACTCCTCCCTATAGCTGTTTAACTTGGCCTCCAGTTCACTAAGTTCCTTAGCTCTCCTCTCCCATTCAGCGGCTAGCTTATTGACCTGCTCCTCCTTAGCCTTAACCTGGCTCTCCCTATTAGCCAATTCCTGTAGCCTATTCTTAATCTCCTCCTCCTTCCTCTCCAGCTCCTTAAGTCTCTCTGCATTGGCCTCAATCCTAGCGGCCTCAAGCTGCAGTCTTGCCTCAAGGTTCTTCAGGTTTATCTCCTGTTCCCTAAGCTTGGCCTCCCTTTCCTGAATATCCTTAAGGGCCTTCTCGTAGTTAGCCAGCCTACTGATTAACTCATTCATCGCATTACCCATTCCACTTGAAAGGTTTGATAGGTCGTTCATTAACCTGGAGGCTGCCTCAACCCTCCTCTTCTCCTCCTCTAACGCCGCCTCAACCTTACTTAACTCCTCCTCCCTCCTCTTAAGGTTCTCCTCCCTAACCTTAAGTTCACTCTCCTTGTTAGCAAGTTCAATTAGCCTTGCCTCAAGTTCCCTCTGCCTATTAATAGCCTCATCACTGGCCGCCTGCAGCCTAGTGGCCACCTGCTCTATCTTGGAGAATTGATCAAGCAGTTGGCTTGACCTTTGGGAAACATCACTCAACTTGCCATCGATGGCACTCATCATGTTTAGGCCGCCCTCAAGGCCCTTACTAAGGTCATTGACCCTTGCGATTAGGCTATTCGCGGCGTCCTCCATAACCTTACTCAACTGCTCAACCCTACCAAGCAGCGCTGATATGGCGTTGATGTAGCTGTCTGTTGTTTGGGAGAACCTTTGGTATAGTTCATTAATATCACTGATCCTCTTATCCTGGGCTGATACTATGTCCCTAACTATGTTACCTAGGTCTTGAATAGCCTTACTGAGCCTTGTAACCTCACCACCAATGCCCTGCACCATCCCCCTTATATTGCCTAACTCACCCAGTAATGCCTGCTGCTGCCTGTTAAGGTTATCAATACCTGCCGCAATCTGATCAATCCTCTGCATGGCACTCTGCTGCTCCTTTTTACCGCCAAACAGCGACATGAATACATGATTTTTGCCAATTATTTTAAACTTATCGCTTAACACCATTAACATATGAAGGAGGTAAGTAAGGTGGGTTACATGGTTTGTCGTTAACACGCTAAACCGGTTTAAAACCCCAGCCAAGCAGCATAGATTATGGATGCGCCTAACCAACGCTACGTAAGTAGGTTCATATATTACGCCGCCCTGGGCATACCGAGGATCGACATTGAGAGGTGGAGGTTAAGTATTGTTGGCGAGGTGGAGAGGCCACTTGAATTCACCTATAGCGAATTGATAAAATAAACGACAAACCTCGCCATTCATGGCGGGTTGCTCCATTACGTGGGTTAGGTTTATTAATCTTGGTTTTGTGCTTTGTTTGGTGCCTCGTGGGTGCCCTCCCCTGGTGAACTCTCTAGGCATGGGGAGCGGGGGCTGATTCCCCCCGCAATACCAGGGGGTGGTATCCACGAGGTTAAGTACACTAATGTGAGGACTAACGTTGTTAGGCTACTACCAAATGGCTACCAGGGGAGGAGGCTTAGGAAGCTGGCTGATGCTTGCGCTAGGCTGTACAATGAGGTTAATTATGAGAGGAGGAGGCAGTTCTTTCAACAGCATCTAGTTGACTTTAAATCAACATGGGGCAAATACTACGAGAAGTATAAGGGTTTGCTTGGTGTTAATGCCCAGGCAGTGCTCCAGAAGAATAATGAGGCATGGAACGCATTCTTCTCACTCCTCAAGCTGAGGAGGGAGGGGAAACTACCGCCATTCATGAGGCATGTTTCACCGCCTGGCTACTGGAAGGATGAGGCAACTGGAAAGAGAAAACTGATACTAGTTGTTAGGCAGGATAGGTATGTAGTGGATGAACAAAGGCGTGTTATTATCCTCAAGGACTTTGACCTTGAAGTGAAGTTCATAGGTAGGCTTAGGTGGTACGGGAAACAAGGTAGGCTTGAGATACACTACGATGAAACAAGGAATGCTTGGTATGCATGCATACCAGTTGAGGTTGGTGTTGAGGAGGCTAAAACGGGTAGGAGGAGCAAATTTATTGTTCACGGTGAAAGGAAGGTGATTCAAATTAAATCGCCTAAGGGGAGTAAGGTTGCATCCATTGACCTGGGTATTAACAACCTAGCCAGCGTGGTTGTGAGTGACGGCACTTGGCTGCTTTATAAAGGCGTTAGGGCTAAGGAGGATTACTTCTACATGCAGAGGTTGATTTCAAGGATTCAGTCCTTGAGGGACACACTCAAGGACAAGCTACTGGCTGACGCAGTTGATGAGTTGGATTGTGAAGTTAGGAGGCTTCATGGGAAGTTGGCGAGGAGACTTCTCCATCTTTATAGGAATTTCGCGAATCACCTAATTAAGGTGCTCCACGAGCTAGGAGTCTCCACTATATATCTGGGTTACCCATTCAACATTGCTCAACAGAAGGGCAACAAGTTCACTGTGAACATGTGGAGTTACAGAAAACTCATGGAGGCCATTGAGCTAAAGGCTCAAGAATACGGCATTAAGGTGTTTATAGTCATTGAGTACAATACATCCAAGTACTGCACCTACCACAACGTCGAAGTAAAGAGACAACCAAGAGGAGTAGTCCACTGCCCTAAAGGACACAAGCTCCATTCAGACCTAAACGGAGCACTAAACATAATGAAGAAGGCAACAGGCAAAATACCCTTAGTCATAAAGAAGCCCCTGTCATTCATCGTAGAGCATAACAGAGTAGCACCCGTAAAAAGGGGTGTAACACCCAAGACCCCAACAAACCCCCACCCTTAAGGGCGGGGAGGAGGTCAGATCGGTTGCTCATGGCACCTACTTGATTACTAGCCGTGGCTTAAAGTACCGAGTGACTGCCCTATCTTAGAGAGGTAGGGACACGTTAGGTTTAATGTTGGCTTCCCAGTGGGCGCTAATGAACAATTGAGGCTCTGAGGCGAATCCATGAGACCAGCCAAGGTATTCCAAAGAGTAATGCTTAAATATTCTAATTATACTCTAAGTATAATGATTAGGGTATTATTGGTGGCCTTGGTGGCATGCGTGTGGTTACTCCCGATGGTAGCCATGGGTTTAACGGTGGAGTCGTTTGCGCCTGTTAATGAAACTGCCCTAGGCTTAACCCAATACCTTGGGGTTAATTCAATTGTACTTGGGGTATACTCGAACCCTGTCATGAATTACCTCTACGTAACCTACCTCAGAGTTAACGCTACGGGTGGCCTATTGGTGCTTAGTAATGGTGAGGTGGTGGGTAATGTTAACCTGCCTAACTGCACCCTCCCATACATGGTCTCAGTGGATTACAGTGACAACATTGCCTACGTTTCATGCCCCCAGTCCAACCTCATCTACATTGTTAACGGTGAGTCCGCCTCAATAACCGGCGAGGTTGAGGTCTTCCTTAGCCCAATGTGGCTGTATTACGATAATTACACTGGGTTGTTGTATGCCATAGCCTCAGGTTCAGGTAAGTTCATGCAGTATAACCCGTTGAATGGGTCGCTCAGGTACTTCGAGGTGGCCTCAACCATAGGCAACCTGTGGCCGCCGGTCATAGTGATACCTAATGGAGCCCTCAACCTACTTTACGTAGTGTATAAGACTGGCTACGTCCTATACCTCAACTACACGACGCTTCAATTGTCTAGGGATTACTGCCTTAACTGCATTGTGGTTAACCTAAATTCAACACCACTATACGCCTACTACGACAGTGTCCGCAACATATTGTTCGTGTCAACTGAAGGCGGACTGTACGCCCTTGATGGGGTGACTGGGCACATACTCTACAGTATTAATGGCTCATTCACGTGGCTAACGGCTAATGTAAACGAGGGCTTGCTCTACGCCCTAAGCGGTGACACAGTCTACGTCTACGTCTACACGAGGCATGAGCCATTTGAGGTTGGGTTAATTCACCTACCTGTCTCGGGCTCAACAATGGCGGTGATTGGTGACGTACTCTACGTCACGTTACCCATGCTGAACACTATTGATGAAATCACGTTCTACAAGTCCTCAAGTGGATTGTACCCACTTTACGTTTATGTTAACTCAACAGGCTACAACCTAACGTTAAGCGGCCCCCTGAGCATTAAGTTAAGTAGCCTCAGAGGTAATGTAACCCTAATGTTGCCGAACGGCATATATAACCTAACCGTGACACTACCCAAGGGTTACTATGCCCAGCCAAGTAGTGTGCAGTTTGCAATACACGATTCAACTGTTAAAGTGTACGTACCAGTTTACTCATCCTTCAAGTTAATCTTCATTGAGAACGGCCTAGCCCTAAACGATACATGGAGCGTGTGGGTCTATGGTTTAACCAGCTACGGCGGCCTATTCAACAGTTCAACAACAGCCCCAGCGGGGGAGCCTATAGTCTTTTACCTTGAACCTGGGTCATATAGGTTCGTGGTTAACCCAGTCTTCGGCTACTCCCCAACCCCAGTTACTGGGGTGGTTACGGTGTCATCTGCAGGTGAGTTAACCATACCCGTCAACTTCACGTTGGTAAACTACCCCGTCAACATAAACATTATCAACATGCCCAGTGGCTCAACGGTACAAGCCGTCTTAAGTGGGTTGACAATAGCTGGTGGTAAGGTTTACGAACAGTTGACCATAGTTACCTCACGCTACACGCTAATGCTCCCCGATGGTTCATATAACTTAACCGTTAAGGACGTTAACTACGGCTCATACGTCGGTGTTGCTGCACCAGTGAACAATAACTTAAGGTTTGCCGTGTGGGGTAGGGAGGAGAACGTCAGCCTAGCCCTAAGCATAAGCAATTACCCACTTAGGGTTAGTGAGACAGGGCTCCCGAGTGGGGTTAGGTGGGGCATCTACGTCAGCGGGACAATGTTCAATGGGACACAGTACATGTACTCAATACCATTAACGACTCCAAACGGCTCAGTGGTAATAATGGTCCCAGACGGCTCATACACCGTATCCCCAATGGCAACATACTTCAACGGCTACAACAACCCCTACGTCGGCTCAGCTAGACAGGTTACGGTAAATGGAGCTGGCGTTAACGCGACACTGCCCTTCAATCCATCAACATACACACTCATAATTAGGGTTAACACGGTCCTTGGTTTAGGAAAGTACACCATTAAGGTAGTCGGCTATCAATTCAACGGCCAGCCATACACCTACATGCTAAGTACGAGCCAGGCACTGGCGGCGATACCACTCGTAGACGGGTACTACCTGGTAACTGTAAGTAGCCCATACTACATAACCTCATACTCAACCAAGATAATGATCAATGGGGTAACGCCCGCACCCTTAAGCATCAGACTGATAGGCATACTACTAATCATAATAATCATAATTGCCGTTGGTGCCGCAGCAGTGTTTATGCTTAGGAGATACGGGTACCTGTGAGCTAGCCTACCCAAGGCTTAGCCTTAAAACAAATAAAGGTGCACACGGGAAGGCACACAACCCCTGGGCAGTGTGCATAGGTTATGATGAGAGACAATCTTGCATTGGTGAGTTGGTGGGTTGATTACCCACCTTTTTCACTAACTCAGGCACGTTTTTGGTTCAGCAAGATCATTAATTGGCTTGGTGATGTGCTTGAGGAGTATGGCATTAAACTCAATGCAGTGAATGAATACGGTACTAGTAGGCAATGCTCAATATGCAGCATGAAGCATGAAAACGGTAGAGTGAAGCGTGGGTTATACGTATGCCCAGTAACGGGCATAAAGATTAACGCAGACTTGAATGCAGCAAGAAACATAGCAAAGAAAGCAAGCTACAACACTCCAATACCGAGTGAAGATACTCAGCTACACAGTAACAAGCAATGGCGTAAAACCATTAACCCCCAAAGAGGGGGCAACAACCAAAACCCCCAAGATCAACCCTACCTCCCCGAGGTAGGGAGGGGGTCATACCAGGTCTGATTACCGGTGAGGAGCATGCCTAGGCTGATTAGTTGCGCTAGTAATAGTAATATGTAAGTATTCCCAGTTATTATGCGTCCTTAGACAAGTTAAATTTTAAAATAACTCACGGGGATGTTAGATTATGCCTAGGAAGCAGACAAGCAAGATCCTTGAAAGGAAGGGTGACGTGTTGAAGTTGATAAGGGAGAGGGGGGAGGTGTCGACAAATGACCTAGTGAAGATGACTGGGCTGAGCCATAGCCAAGTCTTCTACATATTAAGGCTGCTGCAGAGGGATGGGGCCATAAGGGAGATTAAGAGGGGTAAGGTTGCCTACTGGAGGCTTGTGAATCCAGAGGCTGAGACTGGTGAATCAAAGGGTGTTGACATGGTTTAATGTTAAATGGTAACATTACCACTAACTAGGGTTCACAATTAAACACCATGTTAATGCTTATTAACACCAGCCACAGGCCCAAACCGTGGATAAGCCGGAATTCTAAACAGGGTCGTGGAACTGGCTAAGCAGGGTGAAAGGGTAATAGGTGAACTTAGGGAAACCCTAAGCCAAATGCCCCCAGACGTGGACCTACTGGACATTATAGGCAATGTAAGGGAACCAGCGGTGCTAAGCGTAATTAAGGAGTACGTCGGCAGGGGATTTAGGGTCGCCTACCTAGGCCCTGAGGGTACATTCAGCCACGAGGTTGCTCAACTACTCCTAAGCGGTGAAATGAAACCGGTTAGGAAAATCGAGGATATTGTTAAGGGTGTTTACAACGGCCAATTTGACTACGGTGTAATACCCATTGAGAATAACCTAGCCGGCATAGTTGGCGACTCCGTTGAGGCTCTGGTTAAGTGGGATGTCGGTATTAAGGCCTGCGTGGAGTATAGGGTGCCACTGTGCCTCGTGGTTAACAGTGACGTTGAGACACTCAGCGAGGTTAAGGAGGTTTACTCCCACCCCCACGCCCTAGAGGAGGCTAGGGGGTTCCTGGAGGGGCTTGGGGTGGTTATTAGGGAGACCTCATCAACGGCCGAGGCACTGAACATGATCATTGGCCATAGGGATAGGGCGGCAGTGGCGTCTGAGCTTGGGGCCAGGTTAAGGGGTTTGAAGGCCATCACCTGCGGTATTGAGGATAAGCCAAACTTCACAAAGTTCCTCATAATCCAAAGGGGGCTGGGCAGCAGTGGCGATAGGACAATGGTGATTTTCTCAGTCCCCAATAAGCCAGGCTCACTGTACGCAGCCTTAGCACCCTTCGCCGAGGGTGGGCTTAACCTAACCATGATATACTCGAGGCCCAATAGGAGTGGGCCTTGGGAGTACGACTTCATACTTGAAGTTGAGTGCAGCCTTAACGATGAGAGGTGCATTGGGGCCGTTAGTAGGCTTAGGGTGAATGCAACGTACGTCAAGGTGCTGGGTAGCTACAGATACATTATGATTAGGGACAATGGCTGATGAACCTTAGCTTAGAAGTTATCTTTAACCTACCACTTACCCTCATTGGGCAGGTGGGTTAAAACCACTGTATGATAGTATCTTCTTGAGTAGGTCAGCCTCAGGTGGCACGCCAACGAACTCCACATCGCCCTGAGTCCCCTCATTCCTAATAACCACGGTTGGCACGGCGGTTACACCATACATGTCGGCTATGTCAGGCTCCTCATAGGCCTCCACAACAATGGACCTAACCTTACCCTTACTCTCAAATGCGAACATGTTGGCCAGCAGCACTGCGTAGGGGCAGTATGGGCATGATGGGGTTACCACGGTCACAACCTCAACTGGCTTAACGTCGGAGTTAGCCATTGAGGATAGGGTCCCCCTAGTCCTAGCCCTTAGGCCAGTCTTACCTGTGGATATCCTCGTTATGGTCTCTATGAAAGCCCTAACCTCCTCACCAAGGGGTGCACCAAGGTACCTTATTATCCCACCATTTATGTGGATTATAGGCACCCTATTCTCCTCAACATCAGGGTTCGGGTTATTGCCCCCATTCTGGTCGAGCCTATGCTTATTAACTATCAACTTACCCTCAGGGGCTAGGCCGGCTAGCAGGTCTATGAGCTCCTCTGTTGGTATGCACCAGTTCGTGTCCCTACCTGCACAGTTACTGGTTGTGAATAGGTCGAATACCACTGGGTTAACCATCTGGGATAGCATGTCCCTTATTATGCCCTTAGTCTCCTCATCAACCTCTATATGAACCTCCTCAGGGCCTGTTGGCGGCGTTAATGGAGTTGCTGACATTGCACTCAACGTGACACTGCACTTTTAAAAACCTTTCGCGTAAAAGTCCACTGATTAACCGAAGTAGTCAAGTATGCTCCTCCCAGTCTTACCGAGTAGTGTCGCCTCATTAACACCGAAGACCTCAAGTATCCTTAAGGCTGCCGGTACGACCTGCTTCTCAATGTAATAGTCCACGTCAATTTTCTTAACATCATCCACGAATATGTATGGGTAGGCCTTCTGGGTTAACTTATCGCCCCCATCCTTAACTATCACGAAGCCCACGGTATCCCCCTTACCAATCATGTACCCCTTCTCTATGAGTCTCTTAGCCACTATTACATGTGGCTGGAGTGCCTTATACTCATCCACGTCCTTATCAAGGGTTTTCCATATTATCACGTCGTCCAGGGTGAACCTGTAGTTCCTTAAGTCATCAATCACTGACCTAACGTACTTAACCGCCTCGTCAACGCTACTCCTAAGCACTAGTTCAGCCACCCTCTCCTGGACAGACCTAGCCAGTTCACTCCAATCACCCCTCACCGCCTCGAAGCCCACTATGTCGATGTCCCCATCAACCGTTAACCCAATGTACCTCTTCTTGGACTCGGTGAATATTAACTTGCTGTATATTTTATCTATCTTAACCTCGAAGCCCATCTTATTAATCTCACCCACAAGCTCATCGACCTTATCCTTATTGTAGGTTACGAATAGGCTATCCGTGTCACCGTATATTACGCTCAACCCCCTCTCCTTAGCCATGTTTATGGCTGTCTTAAGCAGGTGCCTACCCCAGGCAGTCACTGACTCAGCAACCTCCTTAATGTACCACCTAGCCCCAAGCCAACCGCAGTAGCCGTACATGGCGTTAGCCATTACCTTAAGCGCCCTCTGCCTCTCGTTAAGCAGAACCCACTCAGGCGAACCCTCAGGGTACTTACCCATCTCACTCTTAGCCTCCCTCCTGGCCTCAATCAACTCCTGGAGCAGCACCGTATAGAGGCCCCTAGGACTCTTCCTGAACCTGAACCCAACCTCAGGGGCTGTATAGTAGTCACCCTCAGCTCCATTGGTGATTAAAGTGTCAGGTGAGATATTGTACCTAAGCATTATGTTGGGATACATTGAGGAGAAGTCTATGACAGCAATGTTCCTGTGCACACCCGGCTTAGGCTCAAGGACAATAGCCCCCTTGTAGGTTTCATATGGCCTCTCAACCCTGTTGGGGGCTAATTCACCCATCTTATAGGCCTCGTGCATTATCATCCACTCGACCCTAGCCCCCACGCTGGCTGGGCCAACCTGATCCAGCGGTAAGCCGGACACCGAGGCGAGTTGCATGGCGTAGGGCAATAGCCTCCTACCTAACTCAAGGGTGCTCACCACATCATCCCTTGCGTACTTGACTAGTAAATCACGCTTACCCTCATCATCCCAGTACTGGTATATCCTATGGCCAGGTATGTTAACCCTCTCACTCCTCTTCATTATCCCAAAGTACTCGGCCACGTAGTCGAGGCTCTTCCTCTTTACATCAGTCATGTCCTCCACGAAGTTGTAGAGGTCAATGTGGGCCCTGCCTATTATTGACCAATGCCCGTAGACGCTCTGCTCCGGGGGTGTGCCGTACTTGGATAACTGAAGCTTGGTGTTAATGGCATTGGCCCTATTAACCAGGTAAGGCATGTCGAACTTGTTGGAATTGTAGCCGAATATTACATCAGGGTCCCATTCATCAACAATGGCGTTGAACTCGTTGAACATATCCCTCTCACCCCTGTACTTATCAAGGGTCAGTAGCTTAACGTCACCCTTATGGCTGGCTAAGGCGATTACTATGACTGGGTCCCTCCTGGGGTCAGGTGTCCCCCTTGGGTTATACACCTCTATGTCAAGGGCCATGTAGCTTAACTTAGGCATCACCTCAATACTAAGCGACTTCGGGGGTTCCTCAGTGACGTAAACGCTGCTAACCCCACCCATTTTAACATCAGCAGGCTTAAGGTTGCTGAACATTAGCCAACCAGGCCTAACATCATTATCAATCATGTACCTTATGTAGAACCTAATGTCAGCCTCCAACACATCCTTAACGTGCTGGATAGACTTAACCCTATCCCTCAACTCCCTAACCTTATCAGGCACCGTCACAGTCACCTTAACGGCCTTAATGGGTTTACCAAACATCCTCCTATCCACCACCTCAGCCTTAACCACACCCTGCATCCTCCCAGCGACCTTAGCCACCTGCTCCTCAAACCCCTCCTCTGGGATTACATAGAAGTATGGCCTAAACCCCCTATCCAGGACCACCACCTTCCCCCCATCCTCATCAACCCCAAACATCCTAATCTCCGGTGAATTGCCAACTAACCCGTACGTAATGTCAACTAGGTAAATCCTCTTATCCACGCTACTTAAACACCGAGCCTCTTAATAACCCTTATCTAGGTGGGGTTCCAGTGGCCGTGCTCGGCGTAGTCTTGGCTGCCGGGAAAGGGGAGAGGTTGAGACCCCTAACCCTCTACGTGCCCAAGCCTCTAATGCCAATACCAGGCGGTAGATTAGCTATCCAAGACGCCATAGATAGGCTGCTCCCATTAAGGCCCACTAGGATTTACGTAGTGGCCCACTACATGGCCCATTTAATAAAGGACTCCGTTAACCACTTGAATAGGGCCTACGGTGGCTTACTTGAAACGGTAATCCACGATAGACTGCTTGGGACTGCGGGGCACTTGTACTTCCTCAACGGCATTGTTAACGATGATGACTTGGTGGTGGTGGAGAACGGTGATGTCATAGCTAAGGTTAACATGGCCGACGCTGTTAGTAGGCATGTGTCCAGGGGGCTTGACGTAACTGTGATAGGCTATAGGGCTGGGGTTCAGTTGAGGTATGGCGTACTTAACGTTAATGATGAGGGCTTGGTGGAGTCCTGGGTTGAGAAACCAACCATAAACGTCACCATATCCACAGGCAACTACATAATTAGGGGTAGGTTCATCAGGTTGCTTAAGGGTGAGTTCATGGACATGAACGATTACATTAACCTAATCATAAGGAGTGGGGGTAGGGTTGGGGTTTACCTGGCGGACAGTTTCATAGACATTGGCACCGTGGATGATTACCTAAGCCTCTGGTGCCGCAGTGGTGGTGCGGTGGCTGGGTCTCAGTGAGTTTTAATGTCCCTGCCGTTATTGACGGCTAGGGCACTCCTCTCATCCTCAAGGTACCACTCCAGTAGGTAATTGAACCTGTCCGCAAGGGTCCTGGCAGTCTCATAGGCGCTACGCCACCTCCTACTCACCATAATTATTCTCCAACCCACGTGGACGAGCTCAAGGTCGCTTAACCTACCCGTTACCAGTATCCTAGCCTCCCATGGGTTCATTAATACATAATAGTGCTTGCTCACAATACTCAAGTATTCTAAACCTTTTTAAACACTAACCTTAATAGTGTTCCTGAGTAGACTAAAAGTTTAAGTGACCTCCCCCTACACTGGACGTGGTTTTTACCTGAAACCTTAATAAACCACTAAACCTAAAGTTTGTCAGCATTAACGTAAGGTTTATAAGCCTATAAACCCCGGGTTTAACCAATGTCACTGCAGGTTACGTTGAGGAGGGCTGAGTCCATTAGGCTATCACTAACCTCCGTGATGTCTGCCCTATCAATAGCGTTATCGTTCATCCAGATACCATTCCCCCTGGCACCATTCCTCAAATACGACCTAGCGGGTATACCATTAATACTAACGGCGCTGCTTATAGGGCCCAGGTACGCCCTAATCGCCGACACAGTGTTGGCACTGGCGCTAATGCGTGGTGGTGACCCAATTGGCGCAGCCATGAAGTGGATTGCCGAGGCCTCAACATTCATACCAATGTACTACGCCTATAAGCTACTCAGGGGTAATGGCAACCTAAGACTGGCCTTCACAGCGTCGGCGGCAGTGGGTATTGCAGCTAGGGTTGGGTTAATGGTCCTAGCCAACTACCTAGTGGACCCCTGGTGGTTCCTAATAGCCCACTGGGTTAACACCTACAGTAAGGCACTGGCCTTAACCATGTACCTCCTACCATTCATAGCCCTCTTCAACCTAACCATAGCCCTAATCTACACCTCAATAACCTACCCAGCCTACTTAACAATAGCCAGGAGGTTTAGGTGGCTTGTGGATGCTGACGGTGAGTGACCTATGGGCCAGATACAGCAGTGGGGGTTGGGTGCTCAGGGGCATCTCGCTAAGCCTTAAGAGCGGGGAGGTTGGGTTAATCATAGGGGATACTGGGTCGGGTAAAACAACCCTGGTTAGGGCGTTAAGTGGCGTACTAGGCCTAATGGGTGGCTCCAGTAGGGGCAGTATTAAGGTTGGGGGTATTGAGGTCAGTGGATTAAGCCCGAGGGATAGGGGCAGGTTGATTGGAGTCCTTTACCAGGACCCGGCAATACACTTCACATACCCCAGGGTTGACGAGGACCTTGAACTAACGGCTGCTAAACATGGATTAAGTGTGAGGGATCTCCTTAAGATGGCTGGCCTAAACCTAGACTTAAGGGGTAGGTTAGTGACCGAGTTATCAATGGGCCAACTCCAGAGGCTGGCAATAGCCAAGATAATGGCAGGCGGAGCCAGGGTCATTGTAATGGATGAACCACTAGCCCACCTGGACGTTGAGACGGTGGGGAGGTTAATGGATGTGGTTAGGGTGTTTAAGGGGAGCGGCGGCTCTGTTCTAATGCTTGAGCACAGGTACGAGCAAGTATTGGGCTTAGTGGATAGGGTATTCCAGTTAAGTGATGGCAAGCTAATTGAGGTGGATAAGGCTCAGTTAACCAGGTTAAACAATCACGGCTTAACCCTGAGCACCGTTAATTATAACGCTAATGCCCAGGGTTGGCTTAGGCTGAGCGATGTTTGGTTTAAGTATGATGATGAGTACGTGCTTAGGGGTATTAACTTAACGGCATCGTCAAACAGGGTCATCATCATGGGGCCTAACGGTGGAGGCAAGTCAACGCTACTAAGGCTAATACTGGGGGTGGTTAAACCCAGTAGGGGCAGGGTTCACGTAGACGACCCACGCCCGGCCCTTTACATACCCCAGGACGTGAACACGGTGGCCTCCATGTCCGACACCGTGGGTGGTCTTTACATGGAGTTGGCTGAGGCTGCAGGTAAGGTAGCTAACCTTGAGCTGCTTAGGCGTGAATTGAAGAGCCTTGAGTTAAACATTAACGTTGATGATGACCCAATGCACCTATCCGAGGGTCAGAAGAGGCTACTGCTGCTAGCCATAGCCAGGTTGGTTAGGCCAAGGCTACTGGTTATGGATGAACCCACCTCCGGCCTTTCAGCTAGGTATAGGGTTGAGTTGGCTAGGTTCATTAATGAGGCAAACCTAAGGGTGATTATGGCCACCCAGGACCTCCACTTCGCAGCCCTCATCAACAACCCCGAGGCCTATTACCTGAGGGGTTGGGATGGGTACGTGGCTGAGGTGGGGATAAGTGGGGGTAACCTACAGGTGGGTTAAACCCGTGGTTAAGGGGGCTAGGGGCCCTCTAAGTCACATGTCCATTGTCGGTAAGGTGATGGTGGCTGCCTCACTAGCACCATACCTAGCATCCTACTGGTTCATGAACCTGGGTGAACTAGTGATGGTTACGTTGATAGGGCTGGCCCTATCCCTAGCCTACCTAGCCTCGATAGGCGACTTAACCAGTAGGTTAAGACCACTGTCCCTGGTGTGGGTTTTATCGGAGGCCACGGGGTTGCTGGTGATGCTGTTGAGCGGCATCAACCTCACCACGGCCTTAGTCAAGGCCACAATCTTATCAACACTAGTCCTAATTTTCATGTCCGGCGTTGTGGCTTCCTTAGCCCTCCTTAGGCTCAGCGAGTTAAGGTACGTAATGCGCCTAATGGGCCTAGGGGCCCTTGGTGACTCAATTGTGCTAGCCCTAAGGTACCTACTGAACGCCTCAATGGCCCTCGACGAGGCTTTAACCGTGCTTAGGTCGCTGGGTAGGGTTAAGCCAAGGCCCCTGGTCAACTCACTGGTGGTGAGTGGGGTGGGTTACTCCATAAACCTAGCCCAGTACATAGAGTACTACGGCATCCCCGACGCTAAGCCCAGGTTAAGGTTAAGCCGGCTTGATGCATTACCACTGGTACCGCTGCTCATCTACGTCGTAATCCTACTTGCAGCCACCCACCCCTAAGCCAAACCCTCGATGCCGTGTGGGTGCAGTTTTTGCACGCCAGTTAAGGTGGAGGCGTGTTCAGGGCCATGCAGGTGGATGCTGCAGAGGTTTTATGAAGGGGGCTTGCCTCCCCTAACCCATGAGGATTAAGGAGGCTGTGGAAACCCCGGAGATTGAGGTTAAGGAGAGGGTTACCTTGGATCCATCCAGGACGGCTGTGGTTGTCGTGGATATGCAGAATGACTTCGTTAGGAGGAATGGCAGGCTTTACGTACCCGACGCCGAGAAGACCATTGAGCCAATACTTAGGCTTCTAAAGAAGGCTAGGGAGGCCGGGGCTAGGGTTATCTACACCCAGGACTGGCACTTCAAGGATGACCCAGAGTTCAGGATTTGGGGTGAGCACTGCGTGGCTGATACTTGGGGCGCGGAGGTTGTTGAGGAGCTTAAGCCCCAGCCTAATGATGTTGTGGTTAGGAAGAGGAGGTACGACGCCTTCTTCGGCACAGACCTTGATTACGTGCTTAGGCACGTCGTTAAGGCTGATACCTTAGTCATAACGGGCACCGTGGCTAACATATGCGTGCTCCACACTGCCGGTAGCGCTGCGTTGAACTGGTACAGGGTCATCGTCCCCATTGACGCCGTATCAGCCCTGAACAGGTTTGACTATCTGGCGGCTTTAAGGCAGGTAAGCTTCCTCTACCGCGGCGACTTAACCACCGTGGAGGGCATTACCTTTGAGGGTGTTAAGACCGTTTCCTAGTTAAATCCCCGCAGTCGGCCAGGTACCCCTCAATCAAGCCACTCAACTCGCTATTCCCCAACCTACCCAGTAACTCCCTAACCTCGTTTAAGTAATTCTTAACTAAATCAGCCGCGTCATACCCCTGCTTGGCGTACTGGCATGCTCTGATTAACGTAGCCAACTTGTCGCTTACGGCCACCACTAGGGCTTCCCGGCTGCTTAACCCTGCGTATTCGCTGAACTCCTCCCCAAACCCAAGCTCGCTGAGTACACTCATCTCAAGCACCCTCCAGTTGCCTAACCCAACCCTATCCCTAACAGCCCTCGACGCATTACCAAGGGCTGACTCGGCTGCGTCGTGTATTAGGGCCAGTAGGGCTGCCTTACCTGCATCAAGCCCCATTTCCTTAGCCAACGAGGCCGCTATGTAGGATACCAGCAGTGTGTGCTCAGCAACGGTTTCAGGGTCCCTAACCCCAGCGTTAACCCAACCTATCCTAGGTATTCCCATTAACGAATCCACCAGCTTTAAAAGCCTCCATGGATTAGTCATAACAGGCCCTGTGCTGGGTGTTAATGACCTTTACGCCGCTGATAAGTGGACGCTAATTAGGCTGGCTAAGGCAGCCGGGAGACTTGGGGTTAGGGTTGGGGGTGACGTGCACTTCATGGTTGACCCAGCTTACCTCAACCAAGTGGCCAGTTTAACCAGCGGCGATGATGTGTTTGAGGTGGGCTTTGGGTTATGCTACCTAACCAATTACTTAACCAGGTACGCCAGGAGGGTCTCTGCATGCGACGTGAACCCCACCATGGTTAAGGTCGTCAGGACCCTTGGGTTAATGCCCATTTATGCTGACCTATTCATATGCGATGCCTTAACATACACCCCACCCCCAGGCTTAACAGTGGTTTCAAACATCCCATACAGCATCACATCACCACTACTACTGAGGATGCTCACCAGCTACGGCGCCAGAAGGATAATAGTAACCCTCCAGAGGGAGGTTGCCAAGAGGCTTACAGCTAAGCCTAGTTCGAGGGATTACGGTAGGCTCTCCGTTATTGCGCAATGCCTAAGTTCAATAAGGGTTATTAGGGATATTCCACCCTGGGCCTTCTGGCCTAGGCCAAGGGTTTACTCAACCATAGTTGAATTAACCCCACTACTCAAACCCTGTGGTGATGTTAAGGTACTTGAATCATTAACCGGTAAAATATTTACTCAACCTAATAGGAGGGTAGTCAAGGTTCTTAGGCACTTCTACGGGTTAAGTGAATCCAATGTGCCGAGGCACCTGCTTAATAAGAGGGTTAGGGACCTGGCAGCTGGGGATGTTATAGAGTTGGCTAAAATCCTGGTTGATATGGGTGTAATCGGTAATAACACATCCTAGATTATATATGGTATGTAGGTACTACGGTTAACCTACATATTTAACATGTGCTTTTTCTGCATCCCCCACACATCTTTAATTCCCCTTGTGAAATACACTACCTATGGAAAAATCAGTTAACATAATACTTATGAGTGATAGGGAACTTGATGAAATTTTAGCCGACCTAGCCTACATTAACAGGGCTATTAAGGGGGATAAGACACCTCCAGTCTACCGCAGGTTGAGGAAGCTCAAGAAGATGGGTATATTAACCGTGGATAAGGGTAGCATCAGGTTAACCACCAACCCGCTGCTAGCCGCCTCATTTGAGGTTAAGGACTGCATGATATCGATTAAGGACTTCGCCCTACTGCATCAAAATGGGGAACTCTACATGGTATCGTCAATATGCGGCTCGATATGTGAAAGATGCCCCAGGCTTCAGGTCTGTTCGCAAACATTGAGAAACGTATTCAGTGAATTGGGTATATGCGTGGCGAGGGGGTTAACGCCTGTTGAGGTGGTTAGGTTCACCATTAATGAGTGTTTAAGTGGGTCAAGGCTAATTAAGCTAACCGTGAACTTAAGGTACCATAACCATAAACAGAGCGACGAGGGGAAGTACATCATAGTGAATAATGGTAAAAACAAGAATAACCATAAGGCACCCTAACAGGTATAATGCATTCTAACCCAAGGCCATGCAGGGCTCCAGCAGCTGGAGTCAATGGAATTAGAGGGCACTTAATGAGGGGCCTTTAGAATTTGTAGTACTGTTTGAGTACTCCCACTATATCGGCCTTATTCATGAACGTGTTCACTGCGTTTACTGCAACTTTCCAATACTCATCACGGTTATTGTAATACAGTTGAATTATCTGGTTGAGTTTGTACGAGAACTCGGCGTACTCCTTCTCATTAATATCATTGGCCCTTGGGTCACTACCAATGTCGATGAGGCACCTCTCGTCAACCCCAAACAACCAACCGTTCACGCCATCCATTATTAGCTCGGGTACGGCTCCATCCCTTGACGATAATGTCGGTGCACCGTTCATGGATGTCTTCATGAATGATGTGCCGCTGGCTTCCCAACCTGGGAATGGTGTGAACAGCATTAACCTAATCCTAGGCAGTACGAACTTGGCCACGCCCACATCGTAGTCAGGTATGTAAACGACATTACTGTATTTATTGGCTAGCTCCCTGAACCTCCTCATCATAGCCAACCCCCACTCATCGTATGGATGGGGCTTACCCCCAAGCACGAAGACAATGCCATCCCTCTGGGGGTTCTCCTCAATGAACCTCGCCACGAAGTCCGGTCTCTTATACCTGGTCAGCCTCCTGATCCAGGCGATGGTTATTGAGTCCCCTATCCTCAAGCCAGGCTTATACCTTGATAAGTATGATTCAAGCTCCTTAGCCATCTCCTGCTTAATGCCGGCCAAACCCTCAACGGTTAGTTTACCCTCGTTGAAGGCCTTAAGCACCCTACCATCAACCCACCTAGCTGAGTCAACCCCGTTCGTTATTGTCCTAACCTTATGCATGTGGTGTGGGATGACCCTTGAAACCACGTCCCTCATCTTCCTTGATACCACAATAACCTCACCGCTCATGGACAGGCCCAGCTCGGTCAGTATCACTGGGTCCTCGAAGAACCTGTATCCGAACTCCCTCCTGAATAATTCAGCTGGGAATGATGGGTGGCCCCATGGGCCAGGTGTGTGTATTATCATCCTGTATCTCTGGGGTGGTAGTGGGAGGACTAGGGGTAACATTGCGGTGTAGGCCTCCTGAAGGTCAATGACGTCTACATTCCTCAAACCAACCCTAGCCCTAATGTACTCGGCAGCCCCCTTAGCAAGTAGTACGTACTTGTAGAATTTACTCTCAAGGTCATTCTCAATGTACAGCCTATCCACCAGTTCATAGGCCCACCTAGGTGACTGGGGGCTTAGGAAAACAACCCTGGCGTTGTTGAGTCTGTACTCAAGAATCTTAACGTAAACCTCAGTATCCTTCATGGTCACCCTTAGATACCCCGATGGAGTCAACTTACTCATGAACGACCTAGGCTGCCTCTGCGGCATTGGGACAGGGTTATTATCATTACTGAACACGTAGTCAACGTAGCCATTATTGTAGAGTAGCGTTATGACCACGTAGGGCTTATTTAACCTAGCCATGGCGTAGAACTTATCAGCCTCAAGCACACCTAACCCACCGGCGTAGGTGTATCCATCATCCAGCCCTATCTCCGGGGTTACACTTACTATGACCACACCTACGCCAAGGGGTGTGGTTATTAAGTCTTTTTCTTAACGCACCCTGCAGTTTTAACTGATGATACAAGTATATTATTTTATGTTTAACTTTGTGCCACTGCTAATGGCATAGACAACAAGCCTACTACTACCCCTCGGCACCACTAGCCTATTAACCAAACCCCTCTTAACCAGTAGCCTAAGTGATGCCCTAACTGTCCTTTGCGGTATCAGCGTCTTCTCAATAATCTCCTTAGGCGTTAACGGACCCTCATACTCAAGGACCTTAAGTATGAGCTTAGCGCTTGGGGGTAGGTCACTAACTAGGGATTCTATAATCCTCCTGTAACGGTCCAGTGCAGTTGCTAACGATAACCTAACCAGTTTGATATCAGGCCCCTTAACCACAGTCACCTTACTGGAGCCTACCCCCCTCCTTACTAGGCCGTCGGCGATAACCTCTATCCTACTCCTCGACAGTAAATCATTTATGACTATCCTTGACTCATCTGGAACGACCAAGGGGACCCTGGCTATGTTCGTTGAGTTAATGGGAACAACCTCAAATGCCCTCAAACCAGCATACACCAGTACACCGCCGGCGCTTAGGGCGTAGGCTGTTGAACCCATGGGTGTGGCTATTATCAAGCCGTCGGCGCTGTCCCTCCAGACAAACTCATTGTTAATCATGAGGGTGTACTCCATCAAAGTGGCACTCCTTACTGGGGCAATGACAATGTCATTGACGGCTATGAAGCCTTGACCCGTGGTTAAGGTTGGTATGGACTCAAGCATGTAGTTACCCCTCCTTAGGCCAGTCATTAACTCACTGAAGCTCGCGACGTCAACTGTGTTAAGGTAACCGGCACCGTAACCAATGGTCACTATGGGTTTGTCTAAACCGGCTAACTTATGTAGAGCGCTTAGGATGAACCTATCAGTGCCGAGGACGCCGATAAAGTCGTAGCCCGACGCCGTAAACCCATTAGCTGTTATTGGGTAAACATCGACACCACTGAACCTACCCAGCTCCCTGGGCAATGCACCATCCTTAGTGAATATGGCAATCTTCATGACGACTCGGGCTATAGGTGAAAGCTGCTTTTTATTAAGCTTTAAATATAAGAAATGGCTAATGCGCAGAGGTACCCACCACCCATTAATGATGACTAATGGTGAATTGACCGTGGTGCTGCGTACCCACAGTAACCTAGACATGGACTTGATTAGATTGATTAAGAGGCACTACATAGCTAACCCACTTACTTACGTTTACCTATTCTACGACTTAATGTACTACCCTGAGGTAACGGAATTCTACCTAAACATAAACGGCAGTGACATTACAGGCTTCGTGCTAATTTGGCATGCCGCATGGAGGCAGAGGCATGGGTGCTCGTCAGTGCACGTATACGGCTCGGTAAATGGAGTCGAGGGATTGATACCCACTGATGAATGCTTAGAAGCGCATATGGTGGCTAGCAGTGAGATTACGGGTGCTGTGATCAAAAGGCTGGGTGAAATGGGTTTGGTTAAGCATAGGCGCTTCTTAACGATGGCCTGTTGGGGCTCTGTGTTCAGGGATTACAGGAACCCGTTGATAGGGGTGAGGAGGCTCGGCATTGATGACGCCGTTGACCTGGCTAGGGTTAAGGCTGAGCAGGGTACACCACTGGACCCAGGTGAGGTTATACTAAGGCTTGCATCACCCCACTGGCACTACTACGGCGCCTTTGTAAACGGTGAATTAGCCTCCATAGCCACCACGTACTTGAAGCTACCTGAGGTTTGGGTTATTGGGGATGTTTACACCAGGGCCAGGTATAGGGGCATTGGTGCAGGTAAGGCCGTTACTGCCGCCGTGACTAAGGATGCCTTAACCAGCGGTGCAATGGCCATGTTACACGTGGATGAGGATAATGAACCGGCCGTGAGGGTTTACAGGAGGATTGGGTACAGGGTTGTGCGGGTTGAGGACTGGGTCAGCGTTCAAATCCCTCACTCACCGAGTCAGGTCTCTGGCACTCATCACGGTTCATGAATTTAAATGATCATGGTTGCTATTGAGGCCACCTGGGGCCACCTCTGGGCAGCCTCCATGGCCACTGGGCCGTGTATC